>Ga0099364_10000162_pt1 | contig 112481 bp, 110 predicted proteins | sample TergutTh196P3_FD_73070 | JGI IMG/M metagenome (GOLD analysis project Ga0099364, IMG submission 73070) | Microcerotermes parvus P3 segment gut microbial communities from Pointe-Noire, Republic of the Congo - Th196 P3 | ecosystem: Host-associated > Arthropoda: Insects > Digestive system > Gut ...
TCCAATATGAGGAGGGCATAGCCATGGCTAGTAAGGTATTATTGAACATCACCAAGGAAGATCATGAAAAGGCCCGTCAGTTAAGCAAGCTCAAGTATGAACTGGACATGCAGAGTAGACAAGTGAGGGCTAAGCGGGCAGCAAGAGCCGAGGGCAAGCTCGAGAGAGATAAAGAATTGTATGAACGTGCCAAGAGTGCTCTGGCAGAAGGCATACCGATCGAGATAATCCAAAAAATAACTGGCCTGGACCTGGAGACCCTTTTAGGAGCTTAACACCATCCTCCTGAATCTAAGAGCCCGCCGCCGATAAGCTCGCCCGGACCTCTTCCCTCAGAGCTGGGGCCTGCTGTGTAATAAGATCCAACTCCGTGGAGGATCTCAGGTGCACCGCCAGGAGATAGCCCTTTCGCTCCAGGGCATTACAGGCCGCTCTAAGAGCCAAGCCTATCATGTTCTCGATCCTCCAGGGGAGCTTCCGGTTCAGGGTTAGGACCTCTTTTTCCATGATGAAGAGCTTGTTACCCCGGTAGCCCCAGGTCCTGCCTTTAAACTGGAAAACGCTTTCGCTGTACCCTGGTGCAGAAACTTCTTCTTTTGGTATACCTGACGAAACTGGGGGAAGATCCGGGAGTTCCTCGAGAATCCTTGCCTTCCCGCCCCTGGCATAGTCCCTAAAGTCCCGTAAACTTAAAGAAACGAGCTTGTCAAAGACCTCATCTGGGGCCCCATGAGCCAGGGCCTTCTCCACATAGGGGAGCTTCGAGAGCCCCTCATGGTCGCAGAAGCCCCGTTCTTCCAGTTCATCCTGGAATTTTAGGAAGAGCCGGCCTATTCGGTACCAGCTAAAGATACTGCTCCGGCTCATGTTGGACCTTTTTGCCCGGTTTTCCATATAAGCGGTCATGTTTTTAAAGCCCAGGGGAAGATACATTTTTTCATTTTTGATTTTTACTAATGATATACCTACATGAAGAATCGCTATTTTCGCATTATTTATTGATTCCTGGATGCCCTGATCTACCTCCAGGGGGTCTAAAGAAGCGGCATAGTCAGGGAAAAGTATGCCCTTGCTTGTGGTAGTTTCCATAGGATGAATATAATAGTAATGAGGGAAAAGTCAAGAAGATTGTTGGGGACTTAGTTCAACTGGTTGGACTAGATTGGGCCATTTGACCACCCCAAGTCCAACTGGTTGGACTAGATTTGGCCATCTGAAAGCCCTGAATCCAACTGGTTGGACTAAGATTCATCGCCTAGGTCGTGCTGGTTGCACCCTGGTCCAACTGGTTGGACTAAGATTCATCGCCTAGGTCGTGCTGGTTGCACCCAAGTCCAACTGGTTGGACTAAGATTCATCGCCTAGGTCGTGCTGGTTGCACCCTGGTCCAACTGGTTGGACTTGATTCCGATGCCCTTGTCCAGCTAGTTGCACTCTGGTCCAACTGGTTGGACTAAAATTCACCGCCCTAGTACAGCTGGTTGGACTAGGAGCCATCACCTGAGCCCAATTTATACCGCTTTAGTCCAACCGGTTGGACTTCACTGTCTTCACTATCACTATCTCCAATCCTGAGTATTGACCCAACACATAAAAAACCTCACTATTTGAGTATGAGCCGTCTATCTTTTAAAGCCTTTTGTATAGAGTTATATGCAGATACCAAGGCCATCCCAAGCAATGAAGTGTATACTCTCTTTGAACAAAAGGGCATCATAAAAATGCTTGACGAAGATTACGAGATCCTGCACGGTCATGGCTTCGAATATGTTATCTATGAAATCGATTCTATTTTAACTAACGGTGGTTTATGACCCTATACCACGGCGGAACTGATATTATTCAAAAACCCCTGATAAGACCCCAGGTTTTAGGCCGTGATTTTGGCAGGGGTTTTTATTGCACAGACATACGAGATCAAGCTGAGAAATGGGCAAGACGACAGGGCCGGATACGTAATCAAACCGCAATCTTAAACACGTATGAATTTGATATAGCACAGGCACAAGACAGTTTAAACATAAAACTATTCAATGATTATTCTCTTGAATGGCTAGAATTAGTAGTAAAAAGCCGGAAATTACCAGATTTCGCCCATGGTTATGATATTATTTTTGGAAAAATCGCCAACGATGATGTTGGAGAGACCATTCAAGCTGTATTTGATGGGTTAATGCCCATGGATTTTGCATTAGAAAGGCTCGTTTTTATGACTGCCAATAACCAATACTGTTTTTGCACTGAAAAAGCCTTAGATTTAATAATCTACCTGGGAACGGAAATCTTGGAGTAATATGCCCCACGGAACTATACGAGCATCAACAATAAAAACCCTCATTCCCCTTATTATGCAGCATTTCAACATAGATGAAAATGCGGCGCTGAAACTTTTCTATGAGTCCCACTTAGGGGAATGTTTTGCCGACGATAATACCGGCCTATACGGGCAAAGTCCATTGTATATTTTTTCCTTATTATTAGAGGAAGTAGGTCTTCAATAATACCTTTGCCAACCCTGCCTTTTTCCTTGGTTCATGTCACCGGCTGTTTACCATCTTCTGCATTTCTTCGATGTTTTCCTCCCATAGCTGAACCAAGAGCTCCGGCTCCAGAGGCTGGGCGGTGGAGCCCCTGGAGAGGACCCACTCATACACCTTTTCGAACTGAGAACTGGTGAAGGTGATAATGAGCCCTTCGCCGGTTTCGGAAATCTCTTGATCTTCTGCCCAGGTGCGGTCCCTTACCCAGGCCATCGAATAATCGTAGAAGGCTACCTTAAAGGTATATGTTTCCTGGCCCATAAAAACTCCGAAATAGGAGCCGGAACTGCTAGCCCGGTAATCATAATTTGCCGGCAGGGTGAACCGGTCTGTGGTAAGAGTGACCTTTTGCATCCGGGCCAAGGAAAAAATGCGGGTTCCCTTTCTCTCTTCGGCATATCCATAGAGGTACCACAGGCCGTTATCAAAAAGGAGCTGGTAGGGTCTGACCCGGCGAAGCTGGTAATCTTCATCATAGGTTCCCAGGTACTCAAAGGTAAGGACCCGGTTTTCCTTGATAGAGGCGGTGATGGGGTCCCATATACCGGGGGCGATGGGGGAAGGGGGGAGCCGGGGTACGACGATACGGTTTTCGTACCACTGGGCGTCTCCGCCGGCCGAAAGGGGGGCAATGATACAGTTCAACAAATTATTGGCCGCTTCATAAATCGGGGTGTCCTGGTACATGGTAAGAATATTCTTGGCCATCCCCAGGGCCAGAAGTTCATCGGCCCCGGTAAAGCCCGCGGGGAGCCGAAAGGTTTTTTCGGAATAATAAAATCCCCTCCTTAGGGCATCGTATTCAATGGGGGCATCGAGCTGGTACCTCATAAAATCCAGGTCCCGGCTGATGGTAGAAATGCTGACTTCGCAGGCCTGGGCAAGGTAATCCGAATTGGGGTACCTCCCAGCGGCTATTTCTGCATCCAGCCGGTAAATTCTGGCCAGGGCCGTTTTCGTGGTTAAGGCCCTGGGGCTTCTCTGTTCTTTTTTCATCATATCCCTTTCCTCTTCCTTTTTTTTCTTTAGGTACCAAATCCCATGGCTTTGGGCTTCTGGTAAAAACTGCTGTTCAATTCTTCTGCGCATATTTGGTGAAGGGTCTCCATGTCCAGGGCTTGCCCCTGGAGGAGGGCATCCACCTCGGCCTTCCGGGCGATGTTTTCAATCTGGCCCCCCGATAAATCATACTTCTGGGACAGACCGGCGGCCTCTTCTTCCCCCAGGCTGGGCATCATGGAGGTCCAGATTCCCTGGCGGCTCTCTGTGCTGGGGCGGTCAAAGTTTATGCGGTACAGGAAGCGGCGTTCAAAGGCGCTGTCCATATTTTTGGTCAGGTTGGTGGTGGCGATCATTATTCCCTTTAGGTTTTCCATCTCCTGTAAAAGGATATTTTGCACCGTGTTTTCCATCTGGTCCACCGCCCTGCTGTTGGGGTTAAACTCCTTTCGGGCACCTATGATCCCGTCCGCTTCATTGAAAAGCAAGATCGGAGCTATCTCTGATTTTTCCAGGGCCTTCTGGTAGGTGGTAAAAACTTCCTTGGTTCGTCTTTCACTCTCCCCTACCCACATGCTTTTTATCCGGGATAGATCAACCATCATAATATTACGGCCCGTTTCCCTGGCTATCTGATAGACCGTCTCGGTTTTCCCCGTCCCGGGGCTCCCCGAGAAGAGGCAGGCAAAGCCATTCCTCATACCCTTATCATCGAGCCGCTTTTGGATTTCCCGAAAGTTAGGTTCGATTAAAAGGTTGGTGAGGGTAGAGATCTCTTTTTTCTCCCTCCCATTATAATAGAGTCTCTTCGTTTTAATGGTATCATGGAGAATCATGTTTTTCAGGAACTTTTGATTAACCGCCAGATCCAGCTCAAAAAGCAATTCTTTTTTGGCATGGTCTGTGAGTTTCCACGATTCATTGTTCCGAAAACCGTCATCCTGGTTATGCTCCACCAGGTTCTTTTCAATAAAAATGTGATTACCCTTGGTTAAGGCTGTTCTATGGCTTAACCCATGACCCTTGTCCTCGTACAGAAATTCAATGTCATAGAACCCAATGTTGTCATCGCTGTTATTACCCGCCAGGTGGCAAAAGCAGAGGAGGAGGATCAGATTATCATCATCAAGATTGAAGCTCATTATCTTTTTGCAAAAACCCAGATGCATGTTCATGTTCAACAGGTCCAAAAGCTCCTCCGAAAGGGCTTCATAGGTAAGTTCATCATTTCCCCTTTCCGAAAAAAGCTTAGAGAGGTGGATGAAGAATTTTTCTATAGAAAGATTCCCAAGCTCCTCGGGGGTAAAACAATTAGTTTTCCTCAAAGACTCCCTTACTTCCCGGGGGATCCGGTAGGATGTATAATCTCCCCTGGAACAGCGGACCAGCTTTTTCTTTTCCAGCTCTTCACATTCGGTCATATATTTAATGACCTTCATCTGGCTGGCATGAATGGTTTCTGCTATCTCGCTTAAGAGAATATTATTGCTGGAAGAGTGCTCCATAAAAAGGGAAAACAAGACGGCCTGGAGGGGGCTAATGCCCAGCTTCTCGGTGATATAGGAGCAGTGGACCTTCCCCCTGGCCAGGCATTTTTCCAGGCCATGCTTTTGGGCCAGTTCCACGATTTTTTCGATATGGTCAAAAATATCCATGTCCTTAGACCTCATCTGGTCTACGGACCCGTCAAACTTCGATAAAAACCTGGCCCCCAGGGCTGATATGGTGTTTTTCATACTCCATACTATATCAGGTTGGTCATTCATGGAATGATAGAGCAGTTTATTTTCCCTTTCATTTTGAATAATTCTCGATTATAATGGGTATTATTAACATTTTCCAAAAGAGGAGAAACGAATGAAAAAATGGGTTTGTCAAGTTTGCGGCTATGTCCACACCGGCGATACTCCCCCTGAGTCTTGTCCCCAGTGTAAGGCCCCCGCATCCAAGTTCACCGAACAGAAGGCCGGTGAAGGTTTTGCCGCCGAACACGTGGTTGGGGTAGCAAAAGGGGTAGATGCGGACATCATAAAGGATCTTCAGGCGAATTTTAACGGTGAATGTACCGAAGTTGGGATGTATCTTGCCATGGCCCGGGTGGCCCATAGGGAAGGATACCCCGAAATTGGTCTTTACTGGGAGAAAGCAGCCTGGGAAGAGGCCGAACATGCGGCCAAATTCGCCGAACTTTTGGGTGAAGTCATCACCGACAGCACCAAGAAGAACCTGGAAATGCGGATCGAGGCCGAACACGGGGCCTGTGCAGGTAAATTCGACCTGGCCAAGAGGGCCAAGGAGAAAAACCTGGACGCCATTCACGATACGGTCCACGAAATGGCCCGGGACGAGGCTCGCCACTGCGCCGCCTTTAAGGGTTTATTGGCCCGCTACTTTAAATAGGGACAAATTGGGGGCTTTTCCTGGCATACTATGGAAAAGCCCTTCGTTCCTCCCCTGCATTGACATTCCCGCCTTTCATACTTCATTATAGTACCATCGCCAATACTGCTATGTTTATCGATTAAAGGAGTTTGTATGAGCTTTGCCACGGACCACATAAAGAACGTTGCCATCGCCGGACATGGAGGCACCGGTAAAACCACCCTTTTTGAACGCCTCCTCTTTGCCGGGGGGGCCCTTTCCCGCCCCGAGACCCTCGAATCGGGGAAGACCGTCAGTGACTATACCCCCGAAGAAATAGAGCGAAAAATTTCCATCCGGGCCGCCATGGCCCATGTAGAAAGGAAGGGAACAAAAATAAATCTCTTTGACACCCCCGGGTCTTCGGACTTTATCGGGGATGTGATCATCAGCTTTAGGGCCGCCGAGTTCATCCTCTTTACCGTGGACGCCCAGACGGGGGTTCAGATCGAGACCATGAAGCTCTGGCGGAGCCTTGAGGGGACCGACAAACCCAGGGGGGTCTTTATCACCCGGATGGACGGGGAGCGGGCTAACCTCGAGACGGTCTTGTCGGACATAAAAGAAAAGTTTAAGACCGACCCGGTCCCGGTGAGTATCCCCATGGGACAGGGTTCCTCCTACCAGGGGGTCATAGACCTGGTAAACGGAAAGTCCTACCTCGTTCAGGGTGAAGAGGCGGTGGAAAAAGAGGGGGCCATCCCCGCAGAATTCGAAGGGGCCTATAACAGCGCCCGGGAGCGGCTCATAGAAGCCGCCGCCGACGGGAACGATGCCCTGATGGAAAAGTATCTTGAAAACGGAACCCTGGCCCCGGAAGAAATTATCACCGGCCTAAGGGAGGCCCTGGGGGCCAACAAGTTCCTCCCGGTCTTTACGGGGGTTTCCCTGAAAAACTCGGGGCTCATTCCTTTCCTCGATTTTATCGCTGAGGTAGGTCCTTCGCCCCTCAGCGCCAAAGATGTGGCCTTGGACCGGGAGGGCTCGGAGCTCGAAGTATCCATGGATGCCTCCAAGCCCCTCTCTGCCCTGGTGATTAAAACCTCCTACGATCAGTTCTCGGGGAAGCTCTGCTGGCTTAAGGTGATCTCGGGGAAGCTGAGCGCCGACTCGGAAATAATGAACGTGACCGAAAACAAAAAAGAGCGGGTGGGAAAACTCTACACCTGCCAGGGAAAGAAGCTGGAGGAGATCCGGGAACTCTCTGCGGGGGACGTGGGGATCATCACCAAGTCGACGACCTTAAAGACCAACGACACCATCAGCGCCGGGGACTCGAGCGTTACCTATAGGCCCCTCAACCTCCCCGATCCGGTCCACTCCATTGCGGTTAACGCCACCGCCAAAAAGGACGATGACAAGCTGGGTGAATTTTTGGTTCGCGCCGCCGAAGAAGACAAGACCTTCCGTTACTTCTTTAACGGCGAAACCAAAGAAACGGTTATCTCGGGGATGGGGGAACTTCAGATCAATATCATCCTGGACAAGATTAAGACCAACCAGAAGATCGAGGTGGAAACCCGGGTTCCCCGGATCGCCTATAGGGAGACCATAGGGAAGAAGGCCAGCGCCGAGTATACCCATAAAAAGCAAACCGGCGGCCATGGCCAATACGGCAAGGTGGTCCTGGACATAGGCCCCCTGAACCGGGGTGAGGGCTACAAGTTCGAAAACAAGATCTTCGGCGGGGCGGTGCCCAAGAACTATATCCCCGGGGTTGAAAAGGGCATAGCCGAGGGCATGGCCCACGGGACAGTGGCCCAGTACCCCACGGTGGACGTGGAAGTAGCCATCGTGGACGGCAAGTACCACCCGGTGGATTCATCGGAACTTTCATTTAAACTGGCCTCCAGGAACGCCTTTAGGGAAGCCATGCGTCAGGCCAATCCCACCCTTTTGGAGCCCATCATGAACCTCTCTGTCTTTGTAGAAGACAAGTACATGGGAGATGTGATGAGTGACCTTTCGGGGAAACGGGGAAAGATCCTGGGGCAGGACTCAGCGGGGGGGATCGCCGAAATCAGGGCCGAGGTGCCCCAGGCGGAGCTGCTCCGCTACTCCATAGACCTGCGTTCCATCACCTCCGGCACCGGTTCCTTTGGGGTGGCCTTTAGCCACTATGCCCCCATTTCGGGCCGCATCGCCGACGAGGTGATCAAAGCCGCCGAGGCCTTCAAGGTCCAGGAAGAAGACGAGTAAGGGCGGTGGCTCTCTTTGCCAAGCGGCCCGCTTTTTTCGATGAGATTTACCGGGGCGATGTAAAAATCGCCCGGTTCCTGACGGTCCTGGTATTGTTTGGGGTCTCCTACGGCCTCTACCTGGGGGTTATGACCAACTACCTGGTGGAGATCATCCGGGTGAGCCCCTTTGAGCGGGGCATCGTAGAGGTCTTTAGGGAGCTCCCGGGCCTCTTTCTCGTGTTTATCCTGGCCCTGCTCTATAAATATTCCGACAGCCGGCTCTTTAAGGTGGGGGTCAGCCTCTGCGCCGGGGGCCTGGTGGGGCTTTTATTGAGCAGCTCTAACCAGTTCCTGATGACCAAGGTCTTTGTGGTCCTTTTTATGGTCCTCTTTAGTGTGGGGGAGCACCTTTTAATGCCCCTGCGATCCAGCATCGCCATGGACCTGGCCAAGAAAGAAAAGTCCGGGGCCGCCCTGGGTCTAAATGCCTCGTTCAACCAGCTGGGCCACATTGGGGGCCTCCTCATCACCATGTGCCTCTTCTTCATCCTCCGCCGCGGGGGCTATGCCCAGACAGACCTCATGTGGTTCCGGATCATCTTTGGGGTCTCGGTGGCCCTGATGGTGACTGCCACCCTGGTGGTCCTGGCCCTAAAGGAGACGGAACTTAAGGCCCCCCGGCAAAGGTTTTACATCAACTGGAAGTTTCGTAAATACTATGCCCTGGAAATTTTCTATGGGGGCCGCAAGCAGATCTTTGCCACCTTTGCCCCCTTCATGCTGGTGGCCTTTTACGGGGCCGATCCGGGGGTCATTGCCCTCTTGCGGACCATCAGCGCCTGCTGTTCCATGGTCTGTGCCCCCGTGGTGGGTCGGCTCATAGACCGGATCGGCTATAGGACGGTGATGGTGGTGGATTCCTTCTTGCTCATCATCGTATGCCTGACCTACGGCTTTGCCCACGTCCTCTTTCCCATGGAGCGGGCCTTCTTCGTGGTGGGGGCCGCCTTTGTCCTGGATGCCCTTATTTCCATGGGCAGGATGGCCGCCAATGTCTATGCCAAGCGGATTGCCTCCAGCGTGGAGGAAGTGACCGCCACCATCTCGACGGGGATCTCGGTGGACCATGTGATCAGCATCTCCATGGCCCTCTTGGGGGGTATTATCTTAAGCCTGACCGGCTACGAGGTCCTCTTTGCCTTTGCGGCGATCCTGGGACTGGGGAAGTGCATGTACACCCTGACGATTAAAAAGAATCCCGAAGAGGCCATGGCCCAGGCGGCAGCCGCCAGGAAGTAAGCTCTAAGCGCTCAAGCCCCGAGGGCATGTACCACCAGGTAATATACTAGGGGAACAAACATGGCGGGGATGAGGTTGGCCACCCGGATCTCCTTGAGTTCCAGGAAGTTAAAGCCTATGGCGGCCACCAGAAGGCTCCCCACGGCGGACATCTCCCGGATCATGTCGGGAGTAAGGAGATCCCGGACCGCCATGGCCCCCAGGGCTATCCCCGCCTGGTAGACAAAGACCGGAACCGCCGAAAAGGCCACCCCTATCCCCATGGAAGCCGCAAAGACCACCGATATGACTCCGTCCAGGATGGACTTGGCAAAGAGGATCTCGTGGTTCCCCGCCAAACCGCTCTGGATGGACCCCACGATGGCCATGGAACCCGAACAGAAGAGGATGCTGGCACTGACAAAGCCCCTGGAAAAGGAGGAAGCAGGGCCCGATGCACCGGAGCCCATCCCCAGCTTTCTTTCTGCCCATTGCCCCAGGCGGTTTAAGAGGCCGTCCAGGTTGATGAGTTCTCCTATAAGGGCCCCGGCAACCAGGCTAAAAATGAGGAGCAGGATGCTTTCATTTTCCAGGGCCCCCGAGAGCCCCACAAAGATGATGGAGAGGCCTATGGCTTTTTTAAGGGTCTCTTCGAAGCGGGAGGGGATGCCCCGGATTAAAAAGCATCCGGCCAGGGAAGCGATGATTATAACCAGGGCATTAACAGTGGGTCCCAGCATTGCTTATGGCAGGGTGTTCCCGGCAGCCAGGTAGATGGCGTACCAGTCTTCCCGGCTGAGGGTGATCCCTGCCCCCTTGATGCATTCCTTGAGCCGCTTAATGTTCCAGGTTCCCGTAACCACCTGCATGCGGGCCGGGTGGCGCAGGAGCCAGGCCACGGCGATGGCGGTATTGGTCACCGAATACTTCTTGGCAATCTCGTCGATCTTCTTGTTCAGCTCCGGGAACTCCGGGTTGTCCAGGAAGACCCCCTTAAAGTAGCCGTACTGGAAGGGCGACCAGGCCTGGATGGTGATGTCGTTGAGGCGGCAGAAGTCGAGGACACTTCCGTCCCGCTGCAGGGCCAGGTCTACCAGCATGTTATTGTGGATCCCCTGGGATATCATCGTGGAATTGGTGATGCTAAGCTGAAGCTGGTTGGCCACCAGGGGCTGCTTTACATACTTCTGTAAAAGTTGAATCTGAGCAGGGTTCTGGTTGGAGACCCCAAAGGCCCGGACCTTACCATTCTGATGAAGGATGCCGAAGGCCTCGGCGACCTCTTCGGGTTCCACCAGGGCATCGGGCCGGTGAAGGAGGAGCAGATCCAGGTAATCGGTCTTGAGCCTCTTTAAGATCCCGTCCACCGAAGAAAGGATGTGTTCCTTGGAAAAATCAAAGGCCACCCCAGGCCGAATGCCGCACTTGGACTGGAGGATGATCTTATCCCGGATAGAGGCCTTCATGCCTATGGCCTTGGCGAAGATCTCCTCGCAGGTTCCCCGGCCGTAGATGTCCGCATGGTCAAAAAAGTTGGCCCCCAGGTCCATGGCTGCTTTAATAAAAGCCGCCGCCCCTTCCTTGCCGGCCCCGTTGATCCGCATACAGCCTATGGCGATGGCGGGAACTTCGGCGTTCCCCAGTAATACCTTCCGCATATTAACAACCTCCAAAAAATTGTTCACTTTATCGACCATTTAAGTGTACCCTACTTTAGGGGGAATACTAAGTACCCCGCCCCATGGAGCACCCTCTACTTTTACAGGACTCCATAATTTGCTACAGTGGTTCCATGCTACCCTTAATTAAAGGAATACTCCTTGGCCCCCCCGATCACCCTGTGACAGTAAGGGGTTGGGTCCGGACGAAACGGGACATGAAGAACCTCGTCTTCGTGGAGGTCCATGACGGCTCCTCCTTTAAGGGGATCCAGTGCACCTTTGACAGTACTGCTCTGGATGAAGGGACCCTGGCCCTCCTGGGGGACTTGAACACCGGGGCGGCAGTGGAAGTTCAGGGGCTGTTGCAAAGTTCCCCTGGGGCGGGGCAGGCCCTGGAAGTGGCAGCCCAGGCCCTGAAGGTCCTGGGGCCTGCCCCTGCTGAGCCCAAAGACGGGGAGCCCCCCTACCCCCTGCAGAAAAAGCGCCACTCGATGGAATTCCTAAGGGAGATAGCCCACCTGCGGCCCCGGACGAACACCTTCGGGGCGGTGACCCGGGTGCGAAACCGGCTCTCCTATGCGGTCCATCAGTTTTTTCAGGACCGTTCCTTTCAGTATATCCATACCCCCATCATCACCGCCTCGGACGGGGAAGGGGCCGGTTCCATGTTTCAGGTAACCACCCTGGACCTGGCGGCTCTGGCAAAATCGGGGAAGGAGCCGGATTACAGCCAGGACTTTTTTGGCCGTTGGACCGGGCTCGCTGTGTCAGGGCAGCTTGAAGCGGAGGCCTATGCGGCGGCCCTTACCCGGGTCTACACCTTTGGGCCCACCTTTCGGGCCGAGAACTCCCACACCACCCGCCATCTCTCGGAGTTCTGGATGATAGAACCGGAGGTGGCCTTTGCGGATCTGGAAGATAACATGGCCCTGGGGGAGGACTTTCTCAAGTTCCTCTTTAAGACCATTTTAACAGACTGCCAGGAGGACCTGGAATTTTTCGATACCCATGTAGAGAAGGGCCTTATCAAGACCCTCGAATCGGTGGCGGAGGCCAGGTTTACCCACATGACCTATACGGATGCCATAAAGGAACTTGAAAAGGCCGGCCCCTTTGAGTTTAAGCCCTACTGGGGCTGTGATATTCAAACCGAGCATGAGCGCTACCTGGCTGAGACGGTGGCCCAGGGGCCCCTGGTGGTTACCGACTACCCCAAGGAAATTAAGGCCTTTTACATGAAGCTCAACGATGACAAAAAGACCGTCAGGGCCATGGATATCCTGGTTCCCCGGCTGGGGGAGATCATAGGGGGATCCCAGCGGGAAGAGGATTACAGCAAGCTGCAGTCCCGGATTATCCAGCTAGGAATGAACCCCGAAGACTACCGCTGGTACCTGGATCTACGCCGCTACGGCACCATGCCCCATGCGGGCTTTGGCCTGGGCTTTGAGCGGCTTATCCAGTATGTGACGGGGATGGCCAATATCCGCGATGTGATCCCCTTTCCCCGGAGCCCCGGCCAGGCAGAGTTTTAAAAGCAGTGAAATCGTGGGGAGGGGGGGCCAATTCCCGGCGGCCCATTACTGTAGGGCTTTTACTTTTTCTGTCCCTGGGTTCTGCCCTGGCCCAGAGTTACCGAATCCCCGAGATAGAATCCCGCTCCGCCGTGGTCATGGATGCCGCCACGGGGCACATCATCTACGATAAAAATGGGGGGGAGCTTATCCCCCCAGCCTCCATGACCAAACTCATGACCATGTACCTGGTCTTTCAGGAGATCCAGGCGGGCCGGGCCTCTTTGCAGGAAATTATTGAACCCCCGCCGGAAAGCTGGGCCAGGAATCAGCTTCCCCTCTCGTCCCTTATGGGCCTGGCTCCGGGGCAGCGCTTGAGCATTCGGGAGCTGCTTTTGGGCATGGCCATCCATTCGGGGAACGATGCGGCGGCAGCCCTGGCCCTGCGCTTTGCCCCCTCGGTCGCCAGCTTCGTAGACCGGATGAACCAGACCGCCGCTGCCATGGGGCTCGAGCATACCTTCTTTGTGGACCCCTCGGGCTACTCGGAGCTTAATCAGACCACTGCCCAGGAGTTTGCCTATTTCTGCCGTCATTATCTGACGGAGTATCCCCGGAGCCTGGAGGACTTTCATTCGGTCCTGGAATATGCCTACCCCCTGGCCCAGCATGTGGCAGAGCCCTATAGGGATGCCCCCGAAACGAGGGTCCAGAGGAACCGGAACAGCCTTCTGGGCCAGGTCCAGGGGGTGGATGGCCTCAAGACCGGGTCCATCCCCGCGGCGGGCTTTAATATAGCCCTTACGGCCGAACGGGGGGGGACCAGGTTTATTGCGGTCCTCATGGGGGCCCCTTCGAGCCCCGGGGGGGACCGGATCAGGGATGAGGATGGAAGGCGGCTTTTGGAATGGGCCTTTGACGAGTATAAGACCCTGAGGCCCCCCCTCCCCTTCCTGGAACCTCCCCGGGTGTGGAAGGGCCGCCAGAATAGCACCCGCCTTATCTTTAGGGAGGAGCCGGTCTTTACGGTCCCCCTGGAGCGGGGGGAAGATCTTTTATGGGTATTGGACCTTGAGGGGCCCATCATAGCCCCCCTGGGGGCCTTTAGCCCCGTGGGGGATCTGATCCTCTATGACAGTATAGGAGAGCTGGCCCGGTTTAGGCTGCTTACCGCAGAGGATCTTGAAAGAGGCGGGTTCTTTAAACGGCTCTTTGACAGTATTAGGCTCTTCTTCCAGCGCTAGCCCTATTTTTTCGATTTTACATAATCGTCGTAGGACTTTAGCTGGGGCTTTTCGGCAGGCTTTGCCGTTTTCCGGACAAGCCTGCCGCTTTCTTTCTGCTTTTGCTCCCGGATTTCCTGTAATATAGCCAACTCATTGCTCAACTGCTGGAGTTTGACGAAGTTTTTTTCTTCCTCCATCTTCTTTTTTTTGTCAAACATGAGGGTTTCGATTTCCAAGAGGGTCTTTTTTTGCAAAAGCGCCCTCATTGTGTCTTTATCGTTGGCCATGGGACACCTCCTGCCCAATTACACTATTTTGAACTTTTGCACTTCCTTCATTAATAGGTCGGCGGTCTCCCGGTTCTTGGCGGTTAGTTCGTTAATGTTGGTCACCGCCTTGTTCACCTGATCTACCCCCGAGGCCATTTCGTTCATCCCCCCGGTGATTTCCTGGGTGGACTTGTCCAGGTTTTCGGTTTCCCGCATAACCTCCCGGGCCCCTTCGAGCATCTCCAGAGAGCCGTTCTTGACAAGCTGGCTGGTATCATTCAGGTGCCCTATGGCTTCCAGGATCTGCTTGGAGCCCTGGCCCTGCTCTTCCATGGCGTTGCGGATATTCTCTTCCTGCTCAGCCACGGTCCTAACGCTCGTATCGATGGCCTCGAAGCGCTTGAGCACCGAGTCGGTGGACTGGGTGATCTTGTCTATCGAAGTCTTAATCTTCTTTAGGACCGTGCTGATGGTCTTGGACTGCTCACTGGAGCTTTCGGCCAGCTTGCGGATCTCCTCGGCTACGACGGCGAAGCCCCGGCCCGCATCCCCCGCATGGGCCGCTTCGATGGCGGCGTTCATGGAGAGAAGGTTGGTCTGGCTGGCTATGTTTTCCATCACCGCGTTGATTTCCAAAAGACCCTCGGATTCCCGGGAGATTTCCTGGATGTCGGAAGCTACATCCTGCAGCCCCGTGCGGCCCACATCGGAAGCCTCGGTGAGTTTTTCCACGTTCTCGCCGTTCCGAACCAGGGTGGTGGTTACCGACTGTATGTTGGCCAGCATCTCTTCGATGGCCGAGGAAGATTGGGAGACACTGGTGCTCTGCTGTTCCACATGGCCGTTCAGGTTGTTGATATTGGTGGTGATCTGCTCCATGGTGGCGTTGGTTTCGGTGACGCTGGCGCTCTGGTTGATCATCCGGGACTTAATACTTTGTATGTTGGCGGTAATCTCGTTCATGGCTGCCGCGGTCTCGGTCATGTCACTGGCCAGGGCGGAACTCATGTCGGTGATCACCTTGGTTTCGTTCATCACATGGCGGACCATGATTTTGATCTTCTCTATGGTCAGGTTAAAGTACTTGGCCATGTTTCCGATCTCATCCTTGGAATTGACTACTATGCTGTGGGTTAGATCCCCATCCCCTTCGGAGATGTCCTTGAGGGTTTCGGTCACGGTGATGATAGGTTTGGTGGTGGCGCTGTAAATAAAGAAGGCCACAATGGAACCCACTACGATGACAACGAGGGCTATGATAACCGCAAACTCTACCATGTCCTGTACCGGTGCCATGATGGTCGATTCGGCCATGGCAAGCATGATGGTCCAGGTCATATCAGAGGTCCCGATAGTAAAAGAACTAAGGTCAATTTTGGTGTTTGAATCCATGGAGGCCGAATAACCGTCCAGTACCAGATTTCCCCCTTCCCTTACGGTCTGCTGCACCAGGCCGAGGTTATCGGCAAACATGGTGGGTACTTCGTGCAAGAGATTGCCAATGTTATCGGGGAGGTAGGAGGCGACGATGTAACCGTTGTTGGCGTAGATGGACATGGCGGCTATGTCGGGATGGGTCCTCATGGTCTGCATCACCGCGGGCTGGACGGCAACAAGGTCTACCCGGCCGTTGACCATGCCCATGACCCGGCCGTTGGACTTGCTGATGATGGGGACCGACATACGCATGACCGCATTATCTTCACCCCTAATCTGGATGATTTCGGGGGTCTCTATCCGGTCCTGCCGGGCATTGGGTCCATTGATGTAATCGATAAGCATATCGACGATGCCGGAGGTCCTAAAGAACAATTCGTGGGTATACTCGTCCCTGGACACCACCGAGGCGTACTGGCCCGTTTCGGTAGAACCCTGCCGGCCTATATGATCCGCATCATTGTCAAAGGCATTGGCCCGCCAGATCGTGCCGATCTCAAAGAAGACCACTTCGTCGGCCATGACAGCCATGATAATTTCATCAAAGGTATCCCGCCTTAGGTCGGGTTCAAAGCTATCGTAATTGCCAAGGATATTGGCCAGGGTATGAAGAACCCTTAGGTGGCCGTTAACCCGGCCAAACCAGTACTCGGTCTGCTGATCGTTCAGAAACTCCAGGCTGTTGACGCTCATTTCCATGCTGTTACTCGAGGCCCTATTGGTTAATGCTATAGATATAGCTACAGCCACAACCACGGTTAAAGCAACGCCTAAGAGGGTTAGTTTAATCTTAATTTTCATTACCAGCTCCATTTTGATGAATTAATTGATTACGAGATGGATGGGTCCAAAAGCCCCATGCTTAGGGGCATAGCCATTGTAACGCGGGAGCAAAGGATCTGTCAAGTTTAGGATGGGGATTTTGGGGCTTTCTGGCCCCAGAGGGACCCTAGGGGGCCCTAATATTGTCGAGATCCTCCAGATTGGCGTAGCTTTCCTCCAGGCTCATCTCGTCAAAGAAGGAATCGAGTTCCTGGTCGATTTTTTGGAGGGTTTCTTCCATTTCTTTTATCTTTCGGATTGAATATTGGATCTGCTTTTCCCGGAGGCGATCACAGGCCGTATCAAGCATGGTCTGGAAGGAACTGTCTTCCATCATGTAAACCTGGGTTCGCCCTATAATCATGGCATTTATTCGATGAGGATGGGGACAGGTCTGTCTGTCTGGGGGTCCGTTATATTATCAAAGGCCCTGATAAAGGTTACCACCGCAATAAAGGCGATTAAAATGAGTACCAGCTTTCGCATAGATCCTCCCAAGATTCAATAATTTTTTACCTGTTGTTTTAAAAACTCCAGTTTTAATACTATCTCTGATTCCCAAGAAAATCAAGGGGGTTTACTGCAATGCCATTCCGGTAGACCGCAAAATGCAGGTGGGGTCCCGTGGAATACCCGGTATTGCCCACGGTGCCTATCTGGGCTCCCCGGCGTACTTCGGTGCCCCTCTCCACATCGATGGTATGCAGATGGGCGTACATGGTCTGAAAGCCCTGGGAATGGGTCATGATGATAAAGTTTCCGTAGATCCGGTCAAAGCCCCGGGCAGAGATCCTGCCGTCCATGGCGGCCCAGACGGGAGTGCCGGTGGATGCTGCCAGGTCTATGGCCGCATGGTGGCTGCGGACCCCCGTAAAGGGATCATTCCTCCAGCCGAAGGGGGAAGTCAGCCTTCCGCCCCGGAGGGGATAGATAAAGAGGCTTTCACCCAGGGCCATCCGGAGCTCTTCCCTGCCCATCCGTGCCCCGGGGATAAAAAGGACCACCCCGGGGTGGATCACATCGCTCTGGATGTCATTGGCATCGAGGATGGCCTCCAGGGGAACCCCCATGGTCTGGGAAATGCCCGTGAGGTTATCTCCAGCCTTGACGGTATAGGGGATCCCGTCCATGTTGGGAATCCGGAGGACCTCTCCTTCCCGGAGGGATCGGGCATTGATGATGCCGTTGGATGCAATAATCGCGTCCATGGAAACCGAAAAGTTGGCAGCAATCCGGGAAACCGAGTCGCCCCTTTGGACCCTGTAGCTGTGCCAGGCAAAGGCCTCGGCCAGATCCAGGGGAATGAGGTCCCCGCTTTCGGCCCTTTCGGCTGTATCGGCGCTTTCTATCCCCGCATAACGGGCTAGACTATAGTAGCTTCTATTATCACCCTCGGTGCTGATCACTTCCCGGTCCAGGAAATCCAGGCTTCCCCCCTGGCTTCGGATGATAAAAAAGAAGCCCAGGATGAGGATAAAAAGGGCGGTCATGGGAAGGGCCATAAGGGGGGAGCCGAAGAAGGCCTCTTTTTTAACTGTCCCCCGAACCTTGGACCCATACGGGGAGGATCCTTTGGGGGCCTTTTTTGGGCTTTGGGGAAAGAAGGATGAGGCAATCTCCCTTAAAGCCGGGAAGGGCCCTATGGGGAGGGATATGGAAAAGAAGGGGACCCGCTCTCTGGGGGCCCTTTTTTCCTTCCGGGGACGGGCTATTTTTGGTCCCTGCCGCTGAATCCTGGCGGGTTTCTGCTTAATCCGGTCTATAAAGGGGCTGTTCTCTTCGAAGCGGCTCATCACCGAAGCGGGCCTAAAGGCGGTCTTTTTTGCCGTCCGGGGGCGGGCTTCCTGGAGTTCCAGCTTCCTGGCTGGGGAAGAAATGGGGTTCCCCTTGGGATCCCTCTGTACCCCCGAGTGTTTTCGCTTCTGTACCCTTTGATTATCAAGTAAATTACTCATGGTATATTGGTTTATCGACATAATCAAAAGGAATGATTATACTTGAGGGCGTATTCCTCTTGAGGACGTATTCCTAAGGAGTAAACATTGGGACGGGCCCTGAGTAATGGGATTATCACCAAGGCAGTTATGGGTGCCCTCATTACCGCCCTGGTCCTAAAATTTTTTGTCCTGGACTTTATGGTTGCCGAAGGCCAATCCATGGCACCGGCCCTAAGGCCCGGATCTATGCTCCTGGTGTGCCGGGTATACTACGGATTTAAGCTGCCCTGGTCCCAGTCCTATATCCTCCAATGGAAGGCCCCACAGGGGGGGGACGTGGTGGTGTTTTACACCCCCCTGGGGGAAATTGCGGTAAAACGGATAGGCGATATGATCCCCGGGGCCATGTTTATTGCCCTGGGGGACAACCTGGACCAGTCCTATGATTCCCGTAACTACGGGCCGGTACCGGTTCAGAACATCATAGGCAAGGTAATGGGGATAACGCGATGAGCCAAGAATCCTATGACCAGACAGAACGGATAGCCAGCAGGAGCCGGTTCATCATCTTTGCGGTCATTTTCTCCCTCACGGGCCTGGTGGTCCTCTTCCGTTACGGCTACCTGATGCTGAGTCCCCAGCAGGCACCCCGGCCGGGCAGGCAGGACACCCTGATAGGAAGGGGGCCCATCCTGGACCGGAACGGCCGGCTCCTGGCCCTGGAAACCAGACTGGGGAACATCACCCTCTGGCGGCCCGGGGTCAGCAACCCCGAAGAACTGGCCATGAACCTGGCCCCCATTTTGGAACAGAGCCCAGAGGAGATCCTGGACCGGATAGTAAACTCCCAAAGCGATTTTCTCTACCTCAGGCGCCAGGTCAGCGAAAGTGTGGTCCGGCTCATCGAGGCGGGGATACGGGAAGGCCGCCTCCAGGGGGTGGGGCTGGAACCCATGGTGGGCCGCATCTACCCGGAACGCAACCTGGCGGCCCAGATTATAGGCTTTACCGGAGACGAGGGCCGGGGTCTGGGGGGCATAGAGTTTGCCTTTGAGCAGGAACTGCGGGCCGAAGCAGGAACAGCCCTGGGGGGCCGGAACCGCCGGGAGGGGGGGCAGGTCTTCCTTACCCTGGATGTAAATGTCCAGTATATCCTGGAAACCCTCTCGAGCCGGATCATGGCGGACACCCAGGCCGAGGCGGTGATGTTCATGGCCCTGGATCCCCGAACCGGAGATATCCTGGGTTCCGCCTCCCTACCCGGTTATGACCCCAATAATTTCCGCAACTCCGATGAGCTCTCCCGGATGGACCGGCCGGCCATATGGGCCTACGAGCCAGGATCGGTCTTTAAGATCTTCTCCCTGGCGGCCCTCCTGGATTCGGGTCTCATTTCCGACGATACGATCTTTTACTGCAACGGCCACTACGAGCGGGTAACCGGCCGGGGGGAACGGATCCTCATCAGCTGCCTGGGGGCCCATGGCTGGGTCAGCGCCCGGGACATCATTTCCCTCTCCTGCAATGCCGGGGCGGCCTATGCGGCGGACCTGATGACCCAGCAGCACTTTTACGAAAAGCTCCTGGACTTTGGCTTTGGCAGGCGGACCAACGCGGGGATGCCCGGAGAAACCGCGGGTTTTTTTAGACCCCCCGAGCGCTGGTCTGACCGGTCCCGCCCCACCATCTCCATGGGTCAGGAGATTGCGGTCTCGGCCCTGCAGATGCTCCAGGCGGCCACAGCCATCGCCAATGACGGGGTCCTGGTTCCCCCCCGGATAGTCTCCCGGATTGTCACCCATGACGGAAGAAGCAGCAGCATCTACGAAACGGAAGTTCAAAGCCGGCGGGTAATCTCCCCCGAGGCGGCCCAGTACATGCGGAGCTACATGATGGACGCCGCCTCTATCTTGGGCACCGGATGGAGGGCCTCGGTGGAGGATCTCTCCCTGGGGGTGAAGACCGGTACCGCCCAGCTCATAGATCCCCTTACGGGGGCCTACTCCAGCACCGACTTTATTTCCAGCACCATTGCCATGCTGCCCGCCGAGGCTCCTACCCTGATCCTCTACCTGGTCATCGTCAAACCCCGGGGAGAAATTCTGGCGGGCCGGATTGCCGCTCCCCCCATCAGGGAAGCAGCCGAGGCCCTGATCAACTACCTGGGCATACCCCGGGGCAGGAACCCCCAGGTGATCCATTCCGGGGCGGTGGCCCTGCCGGCCATCCCCTTTCCCCTGGTGGACGAAAGGGTCCCGGATTTTACGGGCCTCGCCAAGGCCCAGTTATTGCCCCTCCTATTGCGGGAGGACCTGAACTTCCATGTCAGCGGCGAGGGCTGGGTGGTCCGCCAAAACCCGCCCCCCGGGACCCTCCTGGATGAGGGGACCCTGATCATCCTGGAACTGGAATAGCTTTCATGGGAACCGGCTGGTATACCCAAAACCTAAAAATACTACAAGAGTATAACCCCCCCCTGGCAGAACTCATTGAAGGGACCGAGGATGGGGATGAGGATCTGTACATTGAAGAGGCCGCCGCGGGGCTGCCGACCATGGTCTGCCAGGGGCTCAGGATCCATTCCAAGCAGGATCCCCGGCGGGAGGCCCAGCGGCTCCTGGAGGCCTCGGGAGGGGGCAATGGGGTTCTGGCCCTGGTCCTGGGCTTTGGGCTAGGTTATGCCGCCGAGGTCCTGAACGAAGCCTTCCCCGCCCAGCCCATGATCATCGCCGAAAAGCGGCCGGAGATCCTAAAAAGGGCTCTGGAGACCCGGGATTTATCCACTCTCCTGGCCCGGAAGGATCTGATCTTTGTCCTCGGGGGTGAAAGCAGCGGCCTGGCCAGGGCCCTTTCCTACTTTACCAACCCCCGGGGGACCCCTCCCCTGATCCTAAGAAACAGGGCCCTCTGGGAGCTGGATACCCCCTGGTATATGGAACTGGACGGGCATATCGAAGCCTGGGTCTCCCGAAGCGGGGTAAACCGGGCCACCAAGCAGCGTTTTGGCCGGCGCTGGCTGCAGAACTTGTCGAAAAATTTAACCACCATCCGGGACCTTCCGGGCCTGGCATCCCTCGAGGGGCTCCTGGAAGGGAAGGATATTCCCGTGTTCCTGGCAGCCGCAGGGCCGGGCCTGGACGAGGCGGCTCCCCATCTCTTAAAGATCTGGGAACGGGCCTTGATAGTGGCGGTGGATACGAGCTTTCGCTTTGTCCTGGCCCAGGGGGTGGTTCCCGATTTTCTGGTCTCAGTGGATCCCCAGTACTGGAACTACCGGCACCTGGATAGGACCCTGACAGAAGCCAGAGCCCTGGCCCAGGCCCCCCGGACCCGCCTTATCGCCGAATCGGCGGTTTATCCTCCCTGTTTACGGGAACCCTTTGAGGGGATCTTCCTCTGTTCATCCATGTTCCCCCTGGGCCGGTTTATCGAAGACCAGGTGGACCCCAAGGGGGAGCTGGGGGCCGGGGGCTCGGTGGCCACCAGCGCCTGGGATTTTATCCGCCGCCTGGGGGCCCGGGATGTATGGATCGCCGGACTCGACCTTTCCTTTCCGGGCCTTAAAACCCATTTTAGGGGGGCCCTCTTTGAAGAAAAATCCCATGCCGAATCGGATCGCTTCTTCCCCGCCGAAACCTGGAAGACCCGGGCCCTAAGGGACGGCCAGCCCTTTATGGCGGCGGGACGCGGGGGGGGGCAGGTCTTAACCGATAGGCGTCTTTCCTTGTATGCCTCCTGGTTTGAAAACCGCTTTAAGGCCCATAGGGAGCTGCGAAGTTGGTCCTATAGCCCCGGGGGTCTTGAAATCCCGGGGCTCCTGGAGGGCCGCCCCGAAGAACTCCTTTCCCTTCCCCGGCGGCGGGAAGAGATAGATTCCCTATTGGATGGGTTTTACGAGAACCAAAAGATGAGCTTTTTTTCCCCCGCCGCTCTAGAGAACCGCAGGCTCAGCTTTGACAGGGCCCGGGAGGATCTTAGGGCGGGGCTTAGGGAAATAATAAGCCTATCCCAGGAAGCGGCCCAGGATGCAGGACTGGCAGCCTCCCGCCGCAAGCAGGGCCGTCTGGGGGAGCAGGAAAGCCAGGGGGCCCTTCGGAAGCTGGATGCCGCCAACAGGGCCATCAAGATGAGCAGGGTAAGGGACATAGCGGCCTTCATGTTCCCTGAGATCGAAGAGGCTGAGGAAGGGGTTGATTCTGGTGCTGACCCCCTGGGCCGGCACCTGGAATATTCGGCCCGGTTCTACAAGAGCCTCCACGATGCGGCGGCGGAAAACCTGGAGATCCTCGAGAGCCCCGGCAGCAGGACCCCCTAGGAGGAGCCGGGCTTTTTCTTCAAGTAAAAAAGGGAAGAAAAAAAGGCGGTGAGGGGTAAGGCCAGGAGGATCCCAAAACTCCCCGCCAGGGCCTGCAAAATTTCCACCGCGATCATCTCCCGGTTAAGGAGATCCAAGAGGGAATTACTGTAGACGCTTAGAATAAGCACCACCGAAAGAGAACTGCCTATATAGGCCAGGATGAGGGTGTTCGCCATGGAACCCAGAATGTCCCGGCCTATATTTAGGCCCGATTTAAAGAGGGTCTGGAAGTTTATAGTCCGGGCCTTTTCCCTTAGTTCCCAAAGGGAGGAGGCGATGGACATGGCCACATCCATGATGGCCCCCATGGCCCCAATGATGATCCCCGTTAACTGAAGAACCCCATCCATGACAAGGGCAATGAGCCCCGCTGCGACGATGCCGCTGATGCACCCTATGGCTGCCCCCAGGGCCTTTTGGTTATAGCCCACCACCAAAAGAAGGGTGACCACGGTGGTATAGACACAGACCATGATGGCCATGAGGTAGACATTTTTTCCCGAAAGGATGGCCGGGATAAAAACCAGGAAGACGGACCCGCAGGTGAGGCCCAGGGAAAGGAGGGTATTAAAACCCTTTTTCCCCCCAAAGATGAGGACCGAAAGGGCAAATATAATACCAAGGGCAAAGAGCCCCCCGGTACGAAGATGGCCGTTATAAAACCACTGGTCCTCAAAGTTTATCAGGAGGACCCGGTCGCCGGGCTTAACTTCCTGGGGATCGGCGAGCATAAAACCGCTGAGGCTTTGGGAGGCGGTAATGCTTGTTCCCCGGCGGCTTCCTCCCCTAACCTGGGCTTCGAACACCAGGGTGTCCCCCATCAGGGTCATGAAAATTTCATCGTAGCCTTCGGGGTCTTTATAGATATCAAACTGATCATGGGGTGAGAGGCGGTCCAGGATTTCCTGCACCTGGGCCGGAACCACCTCATTGGAAAAACCAGAAAGGATGAAGCGGTCCTGGACCGCCATGCTATGGCCGATGAGCAGAAGGAGTACTGCTATTATAATGGTAAAAAGGTATGGAATCCGGATTGTCAGCATGGTGATCCTTAAAAAATGATGCGGGTCACAAACTGGTCCACCAGGATCAGGGTTCCAAGGATGGCCGTATAGAGGGCGAAGAAGAAGAGGGATTTTTCCCTGATGATCTTCAGCATGAAATGGACCGCACAAAAACCAGCCGCCGCTGCCGCCAGGGTTCCTGCCGCCAGGGCTTCGCCGCTAAGGCCGCTCTGTTCCAGCAGCAGGGCGGGGTTAAAGCTCCTTTGGGCGGCCTGGTAGAGGTCCCGCAGCTGCCAGACCAGGGCCCCCAAGATGGCGGGGATGGCAAGAAGAAAGGAAAACCGGGCCGCCAGATCCCGGTCTATTCTGCGGGAGAGGGCGCCGGTAAGACAGGCCCCGGAGCGGGAAACCCCGGGGAGGATCGCCAGGGCCTGAAAGAGGCCCACCACCAGGGCATCCCAGAGGGAAAGATTGCGGCGGCGTTCCACCGCTGTTTTTAGAAGGCCCTGGCCGCTTCTGCGATAGAGGAGCTCCGCCATGCAGAGGAGCACCGAAGTAAGCAGAAAGGAGGGGCCCAGGAACTGCCCTGTTGCAAAGGCCCCTTCCAGGGCCTCCCGAAAGAAGAGGGCCGCCAAGACCGCGGGGATGGTGGCTATGATGATAAAGCCCGTCAGGGGGCTCAGGGGCCGGCGGAGGATGGCGAGGATTTCCCGGCGGAGGACCAGGAGGACCGCCAAGAGGGTGCCCACATGGAGCATCACATCGAAAAAGAGCCCCGGCATCTCTATGCCAAAGGCCTTTTGTAGAAGGACCAGATGGCCGGAACTGCTGACGGGGACAAATTCGGTGATCCCCTGGACGAGACCCAAAATAACCGCATGGAAGGTGCTCATGGTACCTTAGTATATAGGGGCTGATTTTACTTGTCTATGAGAAGGAATATCTCCTATACTGGGTACCTATGAGGCTCACGATTAAAAACGCCCGGGTCCTGTTATGGGAACCCCATTGTCAGATCCGGGAAAAGGATGTTCACATAGATGGATCCCTCATCAGCCAGGTGGGAAAGGCGGAAGAGGGCTTTGAGGCCCAGCGGGTCATCGATGCCCAGGGAAAGCTGCTCATGCCGGGGCTGATAAACTGCCATGGCCATGCTTATATGTCCCTCTTTAGGAACTACGCCGACGATCTCCCCTTCGATGACTGGCTATTCAAAAAGATCATGCCCGCCGAAGATGCCATGAAGAGCGAGGATGCCTATTGGTGCAACCTCCTCTCTTGCCTGGAGATGATCAAGACCGGGACCACCTGCTATACGGATATGCAGATGTTTAAGCACATGAGCGTCCGCTCCGCCCGGGAGTCGGGGATGCGGGCGGTGATCTCCCGGGGTCTGGTGGGTGACAGCCCCCAGGACCAAGCTGCCCGAACCCGGCTGGATGAGGCCTTCGAAGAGATGGATGCCGCTGCAGGGGAAAGCCGGATTAGCTTCATGCTGGGCCCCCATGCCATCTACACCTGCGGAGAAGCCCTCCTAAAGGAGCTGCCCGATATGGCCCTCGAAAGGGGCATAGGCCAGCAGATCCATATCCTGGAAGGAAAAACGGAGCTTGAAGATTCATTAAAAAACCATGGTTGTTCTTCTATTAAATACCTGGAATCCCTGGACTTTTTTAGGGCCCCCACCTTGGCGGCCCATTGCGTCCATATCGACCAAGAGGATATAGAAATCTTGGCCCGGCGGGGGGTCTCGGTGGCCAGCAACCCCATGAGCAACATGAAACTGGGGAACGGCTTTGCCCCGGTGCCCCGCTTACTACAAGCGGGGGTAAATGTCTGCCTGGGCACCGACAGTGCCGCCAGCAACAATGCCCTTAATATGTTCAGAGAGATGTCCATGGTCTCCTATATCCATAAGGGCCTGGAGCAAGACGCCCTCTGCATGAATGCCGAGGAGGCTCTCCGCTGCGGCACCCTAAGGGGAGCCAGGGCCCTGGGGCTGGAAACCATAGGGGCCATTAGGGCGGGGATGAAGGCGGATCTCATCCTCATCGACATGGATAGGCCCTGGATGCAGCCGGTCAATAACCCCCTCTTTTCATTGATCTACTCGGCCAATGGCACCGAGGTGGACACGGTTATCATTGACGGAGAAATAATCATGGAAAAAGGCAGGGTCCTCAGCCTGGACGAAGAGAAGATCCGAGGCGAAGTAGAATCAATACGAAAGAGGTTACTTGTATGAGCCAAATTAGGGATATCTCCCTGGCCCCGGAGGGCCGGAAGAAAATTGACTGGGTGCAGAACCATATGCCGGTCCTTTCCAAGATTAGGGAGGAATTTATCCGGGATCAGCCCTTTAAGGGAAAGAAAATTTCCCTTTCCATCCACCTGGAAGCCAAAACGGCCTACCTCTGTGAGACCCTGGCCGCCGGAGGGGCCGAGATGTATGTCACCGGCTGTAACCCCCTCTCTACCCAGGACGAGGTGGCGGCGGCTCTCGCCGAGAGGGGCATGACGGTCCACGGCTGGCATAATGCCACCGCCGAGGAATACACCAGCCATATCCGGGAAACCGTAAAAGTGGGCCCCTCCATAGTAATCGATGATGGGGGGGATCTGGTGGGGATGCTCCATAAGGAATTCCCAGACCTCTGCACCAAGGTCATAGGGGGCTGCGAAGAAACCACCACGGGGGTTAACCGGCTCATCTCCATGGACAAAGAGGGGGCCCTCACCTTCCCCATGATTCTGGTAAACAATGCCCGGAGCAAGCACATGTTTGACAACCGTTACGGCACGGGCCAATCAGTGTGGGACGGCATCAACCGGACCACCAATCTCCTGGTGGCAGGAAAAACCGTGGTCATCTCCGGCTACGGCTGGTGCGGAAAGGGGGTTGCCATGAGGGCCAAGGGCCTGGCTGCCAGGGTGGTGATCACCGAGGTGGATCCAGTCAATGCCCTGGAGGCCGTCATGGAGGGCTTTACCGTCATGCCCATGGCCGAGGCCGCCGCCATAGGAGATATGTTCATTACCACCACCGGCTGCCGGGACATCATAACCGAAAAGGAATTTTACAAGATGAAGAACGGGGCCATCCTCTGCAATGCCGGCCACTTCGATCTGGAAGTGGATGTGGCGGCCCTCAAGAGGATTGCTGTGGAATCCAAGGAGCAGAGAAAGAACATCATGGGTTACAAGCTCTCCAATGGGACCTGGCTCTCGGTCCTGGCGGAGGGACGGCTGGTGAACATCGCCGCCGGGGACGGACACCCCACGGAGATCATGGACATGAGCTTTGCGGTCCAGGCTCTCTGTGCCCGGCATCTGGTGACCACCCCTATGCCCCAGAAGATAAACCTGGTACCCCGGGAAATTGACGACGAGGTTGCCATGCGGAAGCTTGCTTTTATGGGATATACTATAGACAGCTTAAGCCCTGAGCAGACCTCTTACCTGGAAAGCTGGAACCATTAGGACGGGGAGAATGAAGATATACGAGTCTGAGGAAAATTATCTGGAAACCATTCTGGTACTCAGCCTCAAGGGCGGCCCGGTCCGTTCTATCGATATAGTCAACGAACTGGAATTCTCCAAACCCTCGGTCAGTGTGGCCATGAAGAACCTCCGGGCCAAGGAGTATATCGTCATGGACGGCGAGGGGCATATCACCCTCACCCCCAGGGGGCAGGAGATAGCAAACGCCATCTATGAACGTCATCTGGTTATTTCTGACTGGCTGGTCTTTCTGGGGGTGGATGAAAAAACTGCCGTCCAGGATGCTTGTAAGATGGAACATTCCATAAGCGAAAAGAGCTTCCTAGCAATTAAGAATCATATAAAAGAAAACAAGGAAACGGCCCAATAAAAAAAGCACCCCATGAGCGGGGTGCCTTTTTCTTAGTCGGCGTTCCTGACCAGGCGGAAGCCCAGGTCGGCGCTCCTGGTGGTGGGGATATTACCCCCCCGGCGGGATGAGCGGAGGAAGTCCGCTGCGTGGTTCCAGCTGCCCCCGCGGAACACCTTATGGAAGCCCGAAGCGGCCCCCATGGGGTCTGTCAGCTCCCCCCGGGCATATTCTACATTCCAGTCCCAGACCCATTCCCCCACGTTTCCGTGCATATCATAGAGCCCGAAGGCATTGGGTGCAAAACTGCCCACGGGGCTGGTCCGCTGCCGGGATACTCCCCGGGGATTATTATTAAAGGGCCGGCTGCCGTCATAATTGGCCTGGTCGGTGGTGATATTGGCTCCGGTGTTAAAGGGGGTGCTGGTCCCGGCCCGGCAGGCGTATTCCCATTCTGCCTCTGTGGGCAGCCTATAGCCATTGGCAGTCCGGTCCCAGGTTATGGTCTGCCCGTTGATCGTATAGACCGGAGTAAGACCCCTTTCTTCGCTGAGGCGGTTACAGAAAAGGACCGCATCGAACCAGCTAACCCGTTCTACAGGCAGGTTGGGGCCCACAAAATGACTGGGGTTGGACCCCATTATCTCCTGGTACTCTGCCTGGGTCACCGGATGCATCCCCATGTAAAAGGAGCTAAGGGTAACTTGCCGCTGGGCTTCGTTACTGAACCGGGTTGGTTCACCGGCAGGACTGCCCATGGTGAATGTACCGCCCTCTACCCGGACAAAGCCGTCGGTTGTCAAACCGAATGCGTAGGAGGCAAGTAAAATTAATAGAATCACACATACCTTTTTCAATGGAACGCTCCCTTTTGATTATAATACACCTAAATCCCTAATCTTGGCAAGATTAGAAATTTCACTTAAAAAAACACGATTTTACTCATGGTTTTTTATTATCGGCCGATAAGGGCATTTTCAGCAAATTTTTCTAAAGTATATTTATAATACTCCGATACATTAACTAACGGGAGGGAAATCCTCCATTAATAAAATTGACGGTGCGCAGAAGGGTTAATCCCCAACGTCCAGGCGCACCGTCTTTTTTTTTACCGGGCTCCAGGGATTTCATAGAGCCAATTGCCGGTTTCTCCTATGTATTTATAGATGGCCGCCGCAAAAATCTCCCTGGAAATGGGGTTTACCTGGCGCATCCAGTCGTTAAAGCGGGGCAGAGCCTTGAGGACCCTCTCTTTGCCCAGGTCGGAGGTATCCATGAGCTCATTCTCCGGATCGGGGAGGAAGCGGGAGAGGGGGTTGAACAAAAAGTAGGCAGAGAGGGCGGTGATGACCCTATTCCGGGAGAAACGGGCCAGGACGGAAAAGACCTCCCGGGCCTGCTCATACTGCCGGTTAAGGAGCAAAGCAAAGCCGTGGTACCAGCGGGCCCATTCTCTTATGCCCTGGGGGGCCCTTTCTTTCCTGGTCTCGAAAAAATGCAGGGCCCCGGCATAGTCCTTCCCGAGGATCCGGGCGGTCCCAAAGAGGAGCAGATTGGCATCCACCAGGGAGGGGCGGGTCAGGGCGCACTTATTTTCCAGGCCCATGACGGCCATAAAATCGGAGAGGACCAGGTAGGTATTGGCCAAGAGACGGAGCAGAAAGGGTGAATAGCGCCCCCTTCGAATGACCCGGTTTTCGAGGTAGATAATCAGGGCCGGCCAATCTTCCCGCTCTAAAAGGTAGAGGAGCCGGCGGTTAAGGACAAAAAAGCAGCTGGTCCCGATGAGGACGAGGGATAAAAAAATGATAAGGGGCAGATTAAGCTGCCTCAGATTCCAGGGGTAGGAGGGATGGGCCAGGATGGAGGGGAGAAAAATGAGGACCCCCAGAAGGAAGAGCATGGTGAAGCAAAATAGAATAAAAATGAAGTTAAATCGCAATCCCCTACCTCTCGATCTAAGATAAATGAGATGTTATGATTAAACAAGAAGGTGATATGAAGAAGTTTTTAGTGAGGGAACTGGCCCCGGATTCATACTTTTCAGAACCTCTGTACCTGGAGGATGGGTTTATCCTGGCCGCCCCGGAAATGCCTGTCACCGCTGACTTAATAAACACCCTTAAAGAGTGGGACTGCCTGGAAGTATACAGCGAAGGAAGCCCCATAGAAGCCTATACCGGAGACATCCTCGAAAAGCTGGCCGACATGGCCGAACTTGAAGAAATCTCTGACAGTACCGAGCCCAACCCCGACGTGGACATCATGAGGGCCATGAAGTTCTACTCCGAATCTCTGCGCTTTGTGGAATCCCTCTTTACCCAGGCAGTGATTAAGGACACCCTGGATTATAACACCATAGCCAACTGGGTAATGGGGGCTTGCAAGACCATCCGGGAAGACAGGCCCTACATTCTGCGGATACTACGGAACATCCAGACCAAACGAAGCGGCAACTACCTGGCTTCCCATACCTTAAAATCGACCATCCTCTCCATCATCATAGGCCTCTATCTTAAGATGCCTACCCATAGGCTTACGGAGCTGGGGGTCGCATCCTTGGTTCATGAAATAGGGATGACCAAGCTTTCACCCCAGACCTATTTATCCAGCCGGCCCTTGGACCCCAAGGAAAAGGAAAAGATCCTGACCCACCCCATCCGGGGCTACAACCTTTTGAACACCTCTGATTTTCCCATGGCCGTATGCCTGGCTGCCCTGGAGCACCATGAACGGGAAAACGGATCGGGCTATCCGCGGAACCTCACCAGCGAGCGGATCAGCCAGTATGCCAAAATTATCGCCGTGGCCTGCTCTTACGAGGCCCTCTCGGCCCACCGGCCCCACAAGGAAGCCAAGGACGGCTACACGGGGATCCTGGAGCTGCTCCGGAACGAGGGCAAGCAGTACGATGACACGGTGGTCCGGGCCCTGGTGTACTCCCTCTCCCTCTACCCCGTGGGACTCCATGTGCTCCTGTCCAACGGACAGAAGGCTCAAGTGATAGACGTGAACCCCGAAGACCCCAAGTTTCCCATCGTAAAGATCCTGGACAAGGGGGCGGGCACTGACATGGAGATGAACGTCCAGACCTCCCAGACCGGAGTGTCCATAGTTCGGCCCCTTACCGCAGAAGAACGGATCTAAGAAGGACCCATGGGTATAGTAAGCTGGTTTAAAAAAACCTTCTCCTCCGGTTCGGGGGGAGGCATCACCGAGGAAGAACTGCGTAACACCCTTTTGGAGGGTGAAAAATCGGGGATCGTGGAGACCGAAGAACGAAGCATGGTAGAGGGGGTCTTCTACCTGGGAGAAAAACCGGTCAGCGCCTTCATGACCCATCGATCAGAAATTAGCTGGTTAAGCATCAATGCGACGGCCTTCGAGGCCAGGGGGGCTGCTGACAGTGCCGCTGACCAAAGCTGTCTTCCCCTCACAAATGGGGATCTGGATGATGTGATCGGTGCCATCGCGGTGCAGGATCTTTACCGCTCCCTCTTAAATACCCCCTGGGGGGGCTTAAGGGCGATCATGAGGCCCCCCTTCTTTATCCCCGAAACCATGACGGCCCTTAAGGCCTTCGAGGCCTTTAAAAAAGCCGACGCCCAGGACCTCTTTGTAATGGACGAATATGGGGGTTTCGCGGGGATCCTGACGGTACGAAACCTCATAGAAGAAATCGTGGGGGGCCTCTCAGCTTCCGAAGAGGAACTGGAGTCCATGGTGCGCCAGGAAGATGGATCCTGGATAGCCGGGGGGGGCCTCAGCATAGACGATGCCATGCAGGAACTAAAGCTGGAAACCATGGGGGAAGGACAGGGGGAATACCACACCCTGGCTGGGTTCATCCTCTACCTGGCCGGGGAGATCCCCCGTCAGGGTGCCTTCTTTGACTACCAGGGCTACCGTTTCATGATTCTCCGGATGGACAATAACCGGATAGAGCAGATCAGCATCACCCCCATCAGCGGCTAGGGGGCCAGGATTTTTCCTCCGTATAGGATCTTGGGGTAGACGGTAATTCCCAGGGTCTTTTCCAAGGCCGCCAACCGCCGCAGTTCCCCTTCGGTTCCTATGGTAACCATGATGCCCCGTTTTCCGGCCCTGGCGGTACGGCCCGAACGGTGTACATAGATATCCCGGTCATCCCCCAGGTCCAGGGCTATCACATGGCTGATGTCCGGCACATCGAGGCCCCGGCCGGCCAGATCACTGGTCACCAGGAAGCGGGCCCTGCCGGACTTAAAATTATCCAGGGCTTGTTTTCGGCCCTGGGAATCCATGCCCCCCCAAAGGCCGTCCACCGGGACCTTATGGTACAAGAGCCTTGAACAGATCCGTTCCACATCCTCACCCCGGCGGGTAAAAATAAGGGCCTTAACCGGGGTGTTCAAGCGTCCCTTGGAGCGGGGTTTCTGTCCTTCCAGGGCAGAGATGAGGGACCGGAGCAGGGAGGGTTTATCCCGCTCGGAGCTGTGAAAGGCCCAGTGCTCCACCTGGTTTTTGAGGACATTCTCCGAGGTATCATCGATGCTGCTGGAAGCTTCGTCGGAAAGGGCCAATAGCTGCGCCAGCCTTTGGCGGCCCCTGGGCGGTATGGTGGCAGAGCAGGAAGTCCCCTGGAAGGGTCCCTTAATGAGGGAGAGCAGCTCCTGAGTTTCCCCATAAAGTTCATCCTGGACCAGCTTATCCCCCTCGTCGAGGACCACGAAGCGAAGCTCCCTAAGCTGAAGCTTCCGCTGGCGGGCCAGGGCCAGGAGGCGGCCGGGACTTCCTACGATTACTTCCGGCCTCTCCTTCTTTAAGAGATCCCCCTGACGACCCAGGGCGGCGGACCCAATAAGGAGGATGCTGCGAAGAGGGATGGGCTCTGATTCAGGGGAGCCCTGGGACCTTCCCTTTAGGAGAAAATCAAGCTCCGCCTTAATCTGGGAGCAGAGTTCAAAGGTGGGGGCCACGATTAAAAAGAGGGGCTTCCCCCTTAGGGGGCCGGGATCTTCCTGTAAAAGAAGGGATAGCTTTTCCAGCAGGGGGAGGAGGTAGGCAAAGGTTTTACCCGTTCCGGTAGCTGAGCGGAAGAGAAAGCTTTCCCCCTCCCTTAGCCGGGGGATCACCTTTTCCTGAATCTTCGTCGGGGTCTCTATGCCCCTTTCCTGGAGGGCCCTGGTATAGAGAGGAGAGAGTCCCAGGGCCTGAAAGGCCGTGCCGCTCATTCGCTGCCCTGCTTACTGAATCGGACCAGCATCTCCTGGAGCTTCTGGTTAGCTCTGTCCTTGAAGATCCGGTTATTAATTTTCCACCACCTCTTGTTCATTAATAGATTCCATACGGGGGTCCGCTTTTCACCATGTTCTTCTTTATATTCCCCTATGGTGGAGTCATATATCTGAATGAGTTTTTTCGTAAGCTCATCTATGGACCAGGAACGGGCATGTTCCCTGGCTTCCAAAGATTTGGCATGGTGAAGGGTGCTGTCGGATAAAAGCTCTAGAACCCGGCGGGTAAAATCCCCCGCATCGTTTTTCACCATAAAGCCGCCGTTATCACCTCCCATGACCATGAGGGTCCCCAGGGCCCCTATGGCTACCACGGGGACACCCGAAAACATGGCTTCCAGGGTTACCAGGCCCTGGGTATCCGTCAGGGAGGGGAAGACAAAAATTTCTGAGATGGAATAAATGAGGGCCAGGTCCTTGCGATCCATGTAGCCGGTAAAGATGCATGATCCTTCAAGACCCAGCTTGTGGGCCTCGGCCTTAAAGAGGTCCAGGTCGGGGCCGCTCCCCACGATAAAAAGGACCGTATCTCTCTGGGCTTCCAGAATTTTGGGGAGCAGGCCAATAAGAAAGCTGATGTTTTTTTCTTTGGTAACCCTTCCTGCAAAGAGGAGGATCTTCTTTCCTTTAAGGGCAGGGTACTGCTCCTCCAGGCCTTCCCTATAGGCGGCCCCTTCGGCCTTATCGTGATCGAAGAGTTCCGGGTCTATCCCCGTGGGCAGAAGGTAGGTATGGCTATGTTTTCTATAAACCTTTACCACCTCGTCAATCTGGGGGGTGGGGACAATGACCCGGTAGGAGCGGTAAAGGATATATTTTAAGATGCCCCGGATAAAAAACTTAACCAGAAAAGAGGGGAACATGGGAAAGTAATTGGGGCCATACTCTTCCCACATGGTATGGAAGGTATAGATGGCCGGCAGGTTTGTCGCCCGGGCATACCAGAAGCCGAATTCGGCGATCATCATTTCGGTGTTAATGTGGACTATATCGGGGTCAAAGAGCTTCACCTGCCTAAAGACCCAAAAGTACTTGTTGAATTTGGCAAGACGGTCTTCCTTGGTAATCAGGGCAGGCAGGGAAGGGACCCGCACAATCTGGGGGCCCCCTTCTTCGCTGGGGATGTCAAAGGAGGACAGGGGCCTGTTAAAACTCTCGGGGTAGGAGGAACAGACTATCAAGACCTCATGCCCGGCCTTGCTGAGAGACCGGGAATAGGTGTCCACCGATACGGTAACTCCGTTAACCCGGGGCCAATAGGCATCGGTGAACATGACGATCTTCATGGGGGCATTCTAACACATCCAGGAGATTAAAGCAATTTTTAAAGAAAAAGGTTGCGTTATTGGCTTAAGGGTGTAATAATTAATTAAAACCTGTAACTAACATAACTAAGGGGTAGTACATGAAAAATTACAATCTGGCAATTCTCGGCCTGGGGGGCATGGGAAATTGGCATCGGGAACTGGTAAACGAGGGAGCCTGGTTTGACGGAAAAAAACTGGGAGGGGGGATCCCCCGCCTAAAGGTGACCGGAGCATTTGATATCAAAGCGGATCGAATGAAGTTTGCCAAGGACCATGGTCTGCATGCCTATGGATCCATGAAGGAACTCCTGGCGGACCCCAAAATAGATATAGTTCTGGTATCCGTACCTAATGAACTCCATAAGCCCTATGTCCTAAAGGCCCTGGAAGCGGGGAAGCATGTGGTCTGCGAAAAGCCCGTAGCCCTCAATTCCCGAGAATTGCAAACCATGATCGATGCCTCCAAAAAGGCCAAAAGGGTCTTTGTGGTCCACCAAAACCGCCGCTGGGACGAAGATTACCTGACGGTAAAGACGATCTACGATAAAAAACTCCTGGGTGAAGTGTTCCGCATCGAATCCAGGGTTCATGGTTCCCGGGGAATTCCCGGGGACTGGAGAAGTCTGCCCAAGCACGGCGGGGGCATGGTGCTGGACTGGGGGGTTCACATCCTCGATCAGGCCCTGCAGATGATCCCCGGAAAGGTGGTCAAGGTCTATGCCACCTTTACCCATGTAACCAACGAACTGGTCGATGACGGTTTCTATGCCGAAATGACCTTCGAGAACGGCCTGGTCTTCCTCTGCGAAGTGGGAACGAGTAACTTCATCAACCTGCCACGCTGGTATGTCCTCGGGCGGGACGGCACGGCCCTCCTGGAAGACTTCTCCTGCAAGGGAAAAATCGTCCGGATCACCGACTACAGCAAAAACGATGCGGTACCGATTCGAACCGCCGCGGGCCTTACCAAGACCATGGCTCCCCGCACCAAGGATACCATTAAAGAAGAGAAACTCCCTGTAATAAAATCTGATATCCGGGACTTCTACAAAAACGTCATTGCCACCATTGACGGCAAAGAAAAGCTCCGGGTTACCCTCGATTCTGTTATGCGGAACATGCTCCTCATGGAAGCTATCTTTAAATCCGTCAAGACCGGCAAGCCGGTAGAATTTGAGGGACAGAAGAAAAAGAAGTAGGTTTCGTCTCATAAGGAAAGGGGGTTAGGGTTTGCCTATCCCCCTTTTTTTTACCCGATAGCATCCTTCATTTTTTTTACATAGTTAAATAGCTCGGGCCCCGCCTTCTCTTTATGCTCTGCGATGATCCGGACGATGGCACTGCCAACAATAACTCCGTCGGCAAGCTGGGCCATCTCAGAGGCCTGGGCGGGGCTGTGGATGCCAAACCCTATGGCAGCGGGCACCGGGGTCACCGATCGCAGGGATTTTACCATGGCCCCCAGGTCGGTGGTGATATCCTGACGCACCCCGGTGACCCCCATGGAGGAGACCACGTAAATAAAGCCCGTAGAAGCGGCGGCTATGTCCTTAATCCTCTGATCCGAAGTGGGGGCAATGAGGGAGATGAGATCGAGCCCCTGCTTTTGGGCCGACTGACGAACCGGGGTCTGCTCTTCAAAGGGCAGATCGGGAATGATGATCCCGTCCAGTCCAGCCCTGGCGGCCCGCTCAAAAAAGGCATCGCAGCCGTAGTGAAAGACCGGGTTATAGTAACTTAGAAAGACCAGGGGTATGTCGGAGCCTCTGGGAATGGAACTGTCTCGGCGTATATCCTCCACCAGAGAAAAAAGATGCTCCATCCTAACCCCGCCCTTAAGGGCCCGGATATTTGCTTCCTGTATCACCGGGCCTTCAGCTATGGGGTCCGAGAAGGGGACCCCAATTTCGATAAGGTCCGCCCCGGCCCGGATTATCTCGGAGATAAATTCCTTGGTCTTTTCCAGGCTGGGGTCCCCGCCGGTGATAAAGGCAATAAATGCCTTCCCCCCCTGGAAGGCCCGGGCAATTCTGCCTGTTCCCCTAGTCATGGATGCTCCGGCCCCGGTAGGCGGCGATGGAAGCCACGTCCTTATCCCCCCTGCCTGACAGGCATACAATGATACTTTCATCACCCTTATAGTTGGGGGCAATCTTTCGGACCTGGGCTATGGCATGGGCACTCTCTATGGCGCAGATTATCCCCTCGGTCCGGGCCAGGTATTCAAAGGCAGAGACGGCCTCTTCGTCGGTGACGGGCACATACTCTGCCCGCCCCGAGTCATGGAGCTGGGCATGTTCGGGGCCTATGCCTGGGTAATCGAGCCCCGCAGAGATCGAGTGGACCTCGGCGATCTGGCCTTCTTCATCCTGGCAGAAGTAGGACTGCATCCCATGGAAGACCCCTACCCTGCCCCTGGCTATGGTAGCGGCGTGCTTGTCCGTATCCACCCCTAAGCCCGCAGCCTCGCAGCCGATGAGCTTTACCCCAGGGTCACCGATGAAGTGATAAAACATCCCTATGGCATTACTGCCCCCACCCACGCAGGCGATCACCGCCGCCGGAAGCTTTCCCTCTCGATCGAGGATCTGACTTTTCGCTTCGGCACTGATGATGCTTTGAAAATCCCGAACCATCATGGGGAAGGGATGGGGACCCATGACCGACCCCAGCACATAGTGGGTATCATGGAGGCGGGAGGTCCATTCCCGCATGGTTTCGTTGACCGCATCCTTGAGGGTCTGGGTCCCTGACAGGACCGGATGAACCTGAGCCCCCAGGAGCTCCATGCGGTAGACATTAAGGGCCTGCCTCAGCGTGTCTTCCTTGCCCATGAAAATTTCGCATTCCAGGCCCAGGAGAGCTGCCGCAGTGGCGGCGGCTACCCCATGCTGGCCGGCCCCGGTTTCGGCGATGATCCGGGTCTTGCCCATCTTTTTGGCTAAAAGGGTCTGGCCCAGGACATTGTTAATTTTATGGGATCCCGTATGGTTCAGATCTTCCCGTTTAAGGTAGATCCTGGGCCCCCCGAGATCCCGGCTCATCTTTTCGGCGAAATATAAAAGCGAAGGGCGCCCTGCATACCCGGTAAGAAGGGCAGAAAGCTCCTCATTAAAAGAGGGGTCTTCTTTATAATGGAGGTAAGAGCGCTCCAGATGGATGATCTCGTTCATCAGGGTCTCTGGAATGTACTGCCCTCCGTGGATGCCGAACCGCCCCTTGCTCATGATAAATCGGTCCCTATTTGGCCAGTTTTAAAATTGCTTCGATGTCCGAGCCTGTAAGGGGGTAGAAATTCCCTACCGTTCCTTTTTGGGTATCAAACTTCTTGGTTTTTTCGCCTATTCCTTTAAAGGAATCTTCGCCTATGCCAATCTCGGTCAGGGTGGCAGGGAGACCTATGGAGCTAAAAAAGGCCCTGAGGGCATCGATCCCCTTATTGATGGCCGTCTCGGGGCTGCTATCTTTGATATCAAAAACCCGCTCGGCAAATTGGACAAAGCGCTGGGTATTGTGCTTGTACACATACTTCATCCAATTGGGAACTATGATAGAGAGCCCCGCCCCATGGGCCACATCGTTGATGGCAGAAAGCTCATGCTCAATCAGGTGGCTGGCCCAGTCCCCGGTACGGCCGGTGCTTAATATGTTGTTATGGGCTATGGTCCCGCACCACATAATTTCGGCCCGGGCCGCGTAATCCCTTGGCTTGGCCATTACTGTGAGGGCATTATTGATGATGGCCCTCATGGTGGCCTCGCAGAGCCGGTCAGTCAGATCGTTCTCCATATCCTGGGTAAAGTAGCGTTCGCAGACATGGACGAACATGTCGCAGATCCCGCAGGCAGTCTGGTAAGGCGGCAGGGTGTAGGTGTACTCGGGGTCGAGGATGGAAAAGGCCGGGTAAAGGACCGGGACATCCAGGGGCCGCTTATAGGCCCCATCGTCGTTGGTGACCACACTGCTAAAACTAGCCTCGCTCCCGGCGGCGGGGATGGTAAGGATGGTAGCTACCGGCAGGGTAGCTTCCGGGGAGGCCTTGTCGGTGTAAAAATCCCAGACATCCCCTGAATAAACTGCCCCTACCCCTATGCCCTTGGCGGAGTCTATTACCGAACCTCCCCCCACGGCGAGGATGAAATCAATCTTCTTTTCCCGGCATAGGGCGATACCCTCTTTTATAAGGGAAAGCCGCGGATTAGGCACGACCCCGCCCAACTCGGTAAATGATATCCCTGCCCCATTCAAGGCCTTAACAACCTGATCGTAGATGCCATGGGTCTTAATGCTCCCCCCGCCATAATGGAAGAGTACATTACTGGCCCCGTATTTCTTCAGGGCAGGCCCTAGTTGATCTACGCTTCCCTTTCCAAAGAAAATCTCCGTGGGATTCTTAAAATTGAAATTAACCATCTTTTCCTCCAAAGTATGTAAATCTCTTTATGCGGTGAGCAGCCCCATTGTATCCTAAAATAGGTATACTGGTATATTGGATAAAGGGGCCCTAGGGACCTTCCGAGGACCTGGTTTTTTCTACCAAACGAAGGATCTTTTCCCCGTCTTTTACACCTCCAGTTTCTGCCCCGCTGGAAACATCGATGGCAAAGGGCATACATGCCATGGCCTCTTCGATATTGTCCAGATTGATCCCCCCCGCCAGAAACCAGGGCTTGGGAATGGTGAGCCCCTTAAGGAGATCCCAGTTAAAGGCAGTACCGCTGCCAGATCCGGAATCTAACAGAAAATAATCGGCCCCCCTGGGAAAGGAAGCCCCCTCAAGAGAATCCCTCCCCAGGATGAGGGTTTTGATCAGGGGGATTTCACCCCCGCAGAGGGACTTTAATTCGGCCATGTAAGCTTCATCTTCTCTGCCATGAAGCTGGGCCATGGCGATGATCCCGTCCTTATAGAGGGCGGCCAGGTCTGCCAGCGGGGCATCTACAAAGACCCCCACCGGCATTATGCCCCCCGCCAGGCGGGCCCTAAGAACGGCGGCTTGCTTGTAAGAAACCTGCCGCCTGCTTGGGGCAAAGACAAAACCCCCATAATCCGGGCGGGCCTGGTTTACATAGGCCATATCTTCCTCTCGAAAGAGGCCGCAGATCTTTATCTTCACCCTAGCCCCTCTCTGCCTCTATATGAGGCCCATTCTGAGCCAGAGGGGAACCATAAGGGCGATAAGGACCGCACAGGAAATAAAATATATAATCCCATAGGTACCAAGATGCCTGGGGGTCCAGCTCCTGTCCCCTGCCAGGCTGGTCCCCATGACGGCCCACATATTTTGGTAGTTCATAAAGAAGCAATTGGCGGCCATGATAAACAGGGGGAGCCAAAGAAGGGGGCTTATACCATAGGCCTCCTGAATTGAAGGAAGAACGGGGATAAGGACCGCCATGGTGGGGATGAACATGGCGATGTCAAAGAACCTCCAGGCGAAGAGGATGAGCAGCATCACCAGGGCAAAGATGAGGGGGTTCCCCGCCACGGGCCCTATGGCGGGAACAATAATCCCGCTGAGCCAGGCAGATATTCCGGTGGTGCTAAAGATGCTGTTGATGCCTAAGGCCATCCCGGTATAGAGGACCATATCCCAGCTAATGCCCCCCCCTATGTCATCGGGGCCCAGGATCCTAAAGAGGAAGAAGAGGACCACCGCTCCCAGACAGATTGCCGCCGTTGGAATGCCATGCAAACCGCTGGTGATAAAGAGGGCAAAGGAGGCAAGCAAGATGACCCCGGCCTTTTTTTCATCTCCGGAAAAAACAATCTTCTCTTTAATCAGGGAAGCAAAGACTTCGGGAGAAATGGTTTCCTGGGGTTTTAAGACAAAGTAGCTTACTAAGACCAGGAGGGCCGATACCCCAAGCTGGGGGATGAGCATCACCGATAGCCAGCTGTCAAAGGTGATGAGCCCCGTCATCTGGGGGACCCCATCGTAGACCCCCTGGACTATGGGGCCCCAGAGGACCCCCGTAAGCCAGCCGCTTCCCGGAAGGAGGGCCATGGCGAAGGCGGTGAGCATAATCAAGGATTGCCCCCTGGAGCCCTTCTTAAGCTGACAGAGCTCACAACACTGCATGGCAATGGGGATCATGATGGCAACCCGAACGGTCATGGAGGGGGTAAAGATGCTGAGCACCACTCCTATGCATACCCAGGCGCATATTAACGAAGGGTAGGAAGGCCGAAAGAGCCGCATGATCCCAAAGGCCATGTTTTTCCCCAGGCCGGTCTTCCGCAGCACCGTTCCGAAGAAAAGGGCCGGTACCAGGGTCCAGACCGCCGGCTCGGCAAAGCCGGAAAACACGAGGCCGGGTCTAAGGCCGGCGATGAGACCAAAGGCCGCCAGGAAAAGCCCCCCCACTGAATAGGGAAGAGCAAAGGGCTTAAGGACCCATATGCCTATGGCTATTAATACACCCCCCATCATGGTATGACCCTGGGCCCCCAGGCCAGGGGAAAAGGGAGATGCCAGCATGACATAGAGGGCTAGTAAAACAACTAAACCAAAACCGATATTTTTTCTCATATATTATCCTCCTAAGACCATTAAATTGTGCAAAAATTTCTTTTTATCCGGAGCCCTCATTAAGCTCTCCCCTATGAGGACCCCGTCAAAGCCCAGGTCCCGTAAGATGCGGGTATCCTCGGGTCCCTGGACGCCGCTTTCAGAAATAACCAGTACCCCTGGGGGAATGCTGCTCCGTAAACGGGCCCCGGCCTCCATGTCTACCTGAAAGGTTTTAAGGTTCCGGTTGTTAATCCCTATGATCCCAGCCCCGGCAGCCAGGGCAGATTCGGCTTCATCCTGGTCATGAATTTCCACCAGGGCAGAAAGATTAAGGTCCCGGGCTATCTGGATATAACTCCTCAGAGTGGGGCCATCCAAGAGGGCACAAATAAGGAGCACCGCCTGGGCCCCCAGGATTTTTGCCTCGTAGATCTGATAAGGGTCTACCGTAAAATCTTTTCTGAGGCAGGGGATCTGGGCGGCCGCAGCTATTTCTGACAGGTATAGATCGGAGCCCAGAAAGTAGTCAGGTTCCGTGAGGACCGAAAGGGCCGCCGCTCCTGCCGCTTCATATTCCTGGGCGATTGTAAGCCAGGGAAAATCCTCGGAGATGATGCCCTTGGAGGGGGAGGCCTTTTTCACTTCGCAGATAAAGGAAAGACCCTCCTGCCTTAAGGCCCCTTCAAAGGGCAGTACCGGGTTCTGGCCCATGGGAACATCTTTACCGGCTAGAGCTAGGGCCTCTTCCTGGACCTTGTCCGGGGGGGCCAGTTTTTTTGCCCCTTCTACCCTGCCCCGGGTCTTTTCTGCTATTTCGTCGAGTATGGTGGGCTCCCGGTTCTTCATGAAGATGCTCCTCCTGGAGGAGGGGTCTGGGAGAGGCTAATAAAATTTTCCAGCTGGCTAAGAACCTGGCCGGAATCTATGCTCTCTGCGGCAATGGCAATCCCCTCCTGGATAGTCACCGTGGGACGGGCTATGTGTATGGCGGCGGCAGAATTAAGGAGCACCGCATCCCGCTTGGGCCCCTTTACTCCAGATAATATATCCCGGGTAATCTGGGCATTCTCTTGAGGACTGCCCCCCACCAGATCCTCCTTCTTGCAGCGGCTAAACCCAAACTGCTCGGGCTCTATGGTGTAGGATTGGATGGACCCGTCGATAAATTCACAGACACTGGTGGGGGAGCTCAGGGAAATTTCATCCATCCCATCCTGACCATAGACCACCATGCCCCGCTTTACCCCCAGGTTGTTCAGGACCTGGGCCATCGGTTCCAGATGGTCAGGATGGTAGACCCCCAGAAGCTGCATATTCGCCCCGGCGGGGTTTACCAGGGGGCCTAGCAAATTAAAGATGGTCCTGATCCCCAGTTCACGCCGCACCGGAGCCACGTACTTCATGGAGATGTGATAGTTCTGGGCAAAGAGAAAACAGAGGTTTATGCTCTTTAATATATGAAGGCTATGCTCCGGCGGGATGGTAATGGCCACCCCCAGGGCTTCCAGCAGATCTGCGGCCCCGCACTTGCTTGATGCTGCCCGGTTGCCGTGCTTGGCCACCGGGATGCCTACCGCAGAGGCTACCAGGGCTGAGGTGGTAGATATATTGAAGGAATGGGACAAATCCCCCCCGGTCCCCACTATTTCCAGGACCTCCATATCATGAAGGACCCGGATACAGTGCTTCCGCATCCCCGCCGCCGCAGCGGTAATTTCTTCTATGGTCTCACCCTTGACCGACATGGCGGTTAGAAAGGCGGCCATTTGAATTTCGCTGGCCTTACCTTCCATAATTTCATGCATCACCGCCTCAGCTGTTTCGTAGCTTAAACTCTCCCGTCTTGCGGCCTGCTGTATTGCTTCTTTAATCATGGTCTTTTCTCCTCGGTTTTTTGTTTCTATATGTAGAAACACTTGTTTCTTTATATAGAAACATTGGAACATTGTCAAGGGTTTTATAAAAAAAAATAAAATATTTTTTCAGCAGCTTGGTATGAAATTTTAAGCACCCTGGTATGAAAAATCCGGCACCTTGGCGCCACCTTGTCAGATATCTTATGATACAGTGGCCCCGTGAAGAGAGAAAAGATTTCATCTTCGGACCGAGCATCTAAAACAGCCATTGCCTGATCGTCTATATTGCAGCTTCTTTTCTCTTTTCCTTTTTTTTGAAAACCATTACACTCATTCCTATAGAGACTATTATGAAAAAATTGCCCTGGAAGATCGCCGAGCCCCCAGTATTTAAGCTGGTCCCGGAAAAACCTGGAATCTACATCATCTCTACCCGTCAGGAAGTAGACCATGCCTATGAGGTCAAATACATAGGGCATGCAGATAACCTCCACGAGCGGGCCCTCTTGCACTGGTCCAAGAAAGAGAAGAACAAGGAATTGAAAGAACACATAGCCGAAGACTATGTAATGAAATTTAATTACTCCGAAGTAGAGTCCAAAGCCGACCGGGAGGGCATGCTCATCTATCTTCATGAACTCTTTTCGCCCCCCTTTAATACCGAACCTCTGCCAAACCAGGAGACCGTCAAGTGCACGATCCCGGGGGTAAGAAAGTATCTGGCGTAGCCCCAGAAAATCAGGTATACTAGCCCTATGAAACGCATCACCAGCCTCGCAAGGGTCATTACCCTGGCGGGGATGATAGGGTTCTTCCTTGTGGCCCTGGGAGCTCAAACCCCGGGAGCCTTCAGGCAGGAAGGAATCGCTTCTGTCTATGGGGCGGGCCTCCATGGCAGGGTGACCTCCTCGGGTGAAATTCATAATGCCGATTCTTTTACCGCCGCCCACCCCAGCCTGCCCTTTGGCACTATCCTAAGAGTTACCAATAGACACAATTCCAGGACCGTCACTGTCAGGGTCAATGACCGGGGCCCCGTGGTGCCGGGACGGATCATCGAACTCTCCCGGGCCGCCGCCGCCGCCCTGGACATAAGCGCCGCCGGGACCGCCCCGGTCCTCCTGGAAGAGGCAGCCCCTGTACAGGCCCCCGGCCTGCCCTCATATCCCCAGAGCCAGGCACCGATGTCAGGAACCTATAGGCAGGAAGGGATAGCCTCGGTTTATGGACCGGGCCTCCATGGGAGAGTGACTTCCTCGGGGGAAATTCACAACAACAACGAGTTTACCGCCGCCCACCCCAGCCTGCCCTTTGGCACGGTCCTGCGTGTTACCAATAGACACAATTCCAGAACCGCCACTGTCAGGGTCAATGACCGGGGCCCCGTGGTGCCAGGGAGGATCATAGAATTATCCCAGGCCGCCGCCATAGCCCTGGACATTCCCTCTTCTGGGACCGCCCAGGTCTTACTCGAGCAGGTCTTTAATGTCCCCCTGGGATCTCCCCATTACCTCCCTGCTCAGCCCGGGGCACCCCAACTTCAGGAAGCCCCACGGCAGGCCAGCGGTGTTATCGTTCAGGTTCCTGCCCCGGTTCCTCAGGCAGCCCCGGAACCCACCCCGGTGGTGGTTCAGATTACGCCCCCCTCTCCGGCCACGGTGGTGGTCCAGGTCTTTCCCCAAGACCAGGACCCTCCGACAGCAACAAGCGCCCCGCCGGCAGCTTCCCCAGGGATAGCAGCCCCAGCAGAACCCCCGGCGGATCCTCCCGCGAGGCTCAATGGAGCCGAAACCACGGCCGGCAGAAACTATGTGCTCATCGTTGATTCCTACCAGGACTCCCGGAGGGCCATCACTGCCTATGATCAGTTAAAAGAAGCAGGGCTGGATCCCAGCTATATGCTCGATGGAGATGAAATCCTCTTGATCCTCGAGAGGGTCCAATCGGAGGAGCTCCCTTCGACGGCCCAAACCCTGGGGACCCTGGGCATTAGAGAGGTGACCGTCCTGGCAGAGGGACAGAGCATACAGACCCGGGCCATCTCCCAGGGGCAGCCCATGCCCCAGGCTCTGGGGAGATCCCCGAGCCCCGGCAGTTCCATTGCTCCGGCAGCCCTGAGTCAAACTGTCACTGCCCCCCAGCCCATATTCCAGGGAAACCCGGTGCCGGGGCTGGACCTGGGCGAAAAACTCACCTGGCTGGCGGAGCATGCCAGGAGCAATACGGCCTACATCATCGAAGTAGGCAGCGACGAGAGGATAGAACCCCATACCTTTGATTTCCCCTATGACAGGGATATTACGATAATCTTGAGGGGCATAGGGGCCCATAGGACCATCAGTCTTTCTTCAGACGGCAGCTTGTTTACCATCCACGAAGGGGTAAGTCTCATCCTGGACAATAACATCATCCTTCAGGGACATGACCTTAACACCGCCTCCATGGTCCTCATCCAGGGAGGAACCCTGAGGATGAACTCCGGCTCGGCCATTAGAGGCAATACGAGAGCAGAGGGTGAAGGCGGGGCCGTGGCTATCCATTCGGCGGGGGGCAGCTTCGAGATGAACGGCGGCACCATCTCGGGGAACTCGGCCATGATGGGCGGAGGGGTGGCCATCTATAACGGCAGCTTCACCATGAATGGCGGCACCATTTCGGGGAACAGGGCAGCCCTAGAAGGGGGCGGAGTCTATGCAGCAAATTTCGGTTCCACTGTGCTCATGCAGGGGGGGACCATAACAGGTAATTCGGCTGAAAGCTACGGCGGGGGACTGCGGATAAACGGCGGAGGAGTCACCTTTACCAAAACCGGGGGAACCATCACGGGCTATTCCAGTGATTCTGCCTCCGGCAACGTGGTAAGAAACGCCGAGGGCATCATTCCCCGCCGGGGCCATGGGGTTTTTGTGAACCCGGAAAGGCTCAAAGAAAGCACCGCCGGAACAGGGCTCAACTTGAACTCTGAACTCGGCGGTGGATGGGATTAAACCCTCGCGAAAAATGCTAAGGTCTCAGAACTTCTTATAAACTCTCCCCAAAATCCTTGCGGAACTGGGCCGCTAGCTTCTGGGGCCAGTCCCCCTTGGGTTGGAGGCGGCCGAAGAAGAAGCGCAGCACCTTGGGTTCTTCTACAAACTCGAGGCCTCCTATGAGGTTCCGGTTTGCATATAACCAGGAAAGACGGTCGGCGATGTACTTAACCTGAGACAGGGTAAAGACCCGCTTGGGGAAGGCCAGCCGGAGCAGTTCCATATCCGCATAATGCTCAGTACCGTCCTCGTTCCGCTGTTCGCTTATGGTGCCCCGTTCCATCCCCCGGATTCCTCCGGCAATAAACACCGCCGCCGCCAGAGCCCCCGCGGGGTACTCGGTTTGGGGGACATGGGAACAGAAGGCCTTGGCGTCCAGATGGCAGCCCAGCCCGCCCGGGGGGCTCACCACAGGGATCCCCTTGGCAGTTAGATCGTTGCACAGGGCCTCTACGAATATGGGGGTCTGACTAATTACATCCATGTCCAGGGACTCCTGAAGGCCTATAGCCATGGCTTCCATTTCCCGGACCGACATGCCCCCATAGGTCAAGAAGCCTTCAAAGAGGGGAACCAGTTCCCGCATTTTTCCAAACATATCCCCATCGGAGGTAAGAATACCCCCGCCCCGGGCGGCCCCAAGTTTGCGGGCAGAGAAGTAGATAAGATCAGTCAAAGACCCGATCTCACGGGTTATCTCTTTTAAGTCCTTATTCTTGTACTCGTTCTCCCGGATCTTGTGGAAGTAGAGGTTATCGGTCAAAAGGCTGGCATCGTAGATCAGCTTGATCCCTTCGCTTCGGCAGATCTTCGAGACCTCTCTTAGGTTGGCCATAGAGACGGGCTGACCGCCGATGAGGTTAGTCCCCGCTTCGATACGGACCATGGAGATCTTGTCCTTTCCATGTTGTTTGATTGCTTTTTGCAGCTTATCTATATCCATGTTGCCTTTGAAGGGATTGGTGCTCTGGATCTTGTAGGCCTCGTCGATGATGATTTCTTCGATGATACCGCCCATCCGGGAGATATGGGCCTTGGTGGTGGTAAAATGGTAGTTCATTAGGGCGATGGATTTGTCCTGTACCAGTATCTGGGCAATGATATGTTCACAGGCCCGGCCCTGGTGGGCAGGAAGAAAATGCTTCATTCCGAAGATATCTTGCAAGACCCGCTCGAGCCGGTAGAAGGTCTCGGAACCGGCATAGCTGTCATCTGCCTGAAGCATGGCGGCGTACTGGTTCTCGCTCATGGCGTTGGTCCCGCTATCGGTGAGCATATCCAGGAAAATGTCGAGGTTCTTCAACAAGAAGGTATTGTACCCCGCCTCACTCATGCACTGCATTCTTTTTTCAATGGGGAGCAAGTGGATTTTTTGCACCATCCGAACCTTGTGCATCTCCAGGGGGACATTTTCCCCTGAAAAGAATTTAATACTAGACATATCGATCTCCTCAAAATAGTATAGAGTCCCTAACAAGACCCTTAAAATAACCTGGGTTTAGAAACAGAAACTGTTATATGACGTTGGATTGGCCCCTTAGAATAAGGGGCTAAGATAGGAGTATTGGAAACTGGATGCAGGGCCCTGGGCCATTAATACGAAAAACATAAGGCCATCTAAACAGAAAATAAAAACCTTGTCAAGGCCTCATCTAATTTTTTTTCCGAGCAAGAACATAAATAAGCCCACTGGCACAAGGAAAGTAAATTTGTTACTATCCACCCAAGATGAGTAAACAGGCAGTAAAAATAAACGAAGGGCCCCTGGCCCTTCTTGGAGATGAGGCAATTGCCCTGGGGGCATTGCATGCGGGCATTTCCGCCGCCTATGGCTATCCGGGAACACCATCAACTGAAATTCTGTTGTACCTGATAGAGGAAGCCGAAAAGGAAGGGGCGGCCCATAAAGAAGGAACCCTGGCGGCAGACCTGCCCCTGGTAGCGAGCTGGTGCTCCAACGAGAAGACCGCCTTTGAAGCAGCCCTGGGGACCTCCTTTGCGGGGAAACGATCCCTGGTGACCACCAAGCATGTGGGATTAAACGTAGCCGCCGACCCCTTTATGAACTCGGCTCTGCTGGAGATAAATGGGGGCCTTGTCATTGCGGTGGCAGATGATCCGGGGATGCATAGTTCCCAGGGTGAGCAGGATTCGCGCTTTTACAGCTCCTTTGGCCTGGTCCCCTGCCTGGAACCCCGGAACCAGCAGCAGGCCTACGAAATGGTCAGGGAAGCTTTCGAAGTTTCCGAAAAATTCCGCATCCCGGTGATGCTGCGTTTTGCCACCCGGCTGGCCCACTCCCGGTCTACCGTAAGACCCTCTCCGGCTATCAGCCGGAACAACCTGGCAAAAATAAAAGACAGAACCCAATGGATCCTCATCCCTGCCTATGCCCGGCAGAATTACCAGCGGCTCCTGGATAAGCAGCAGGAACTGTCTGCCTGGTCCTCATCTAACAAGGGGAACCTCCTCAGCCTGGAAGGAAGGGATCTTGGCACGGCGGTGATAAGTTCGGGGCTCGGGGGGAACTACTACGAAGAAAACGAAGAAGACTTCGCCGCCTCCCGGGGGGGGAAGAAGCCGGCCCATCTTCATATAGGAGTCTATCCCATCCCCATGGACCTGGTGCAGGGAGTATGCGAAAAGGCAGAGCAGGTCTTTGTAATAGAAGAGGGCCAGCCCTTTATCGAGCAGCGCCTGCGGGGCCTATTACCGGTGTACCAGGCCTCAGGAAAGGCCCTAAGCATAGCAGGTAAGCTGGACGGGACCTTTGTCCGGGCGGGGGAGCTGGATCCGGATAATGTCCGGCAGGGCCTGGGCCTTCCTCCCCGTCCCACCCTCCTTGACGGGGGCCTAAAGATTCCCGAACTCCCGGGCCGTCCGCCCCAGCTCTGTCAGGGATGTTCCCACCGGGACAGCTACGATGTCCTCAACAAAGTGGTGGCCGAGCTAGACCCCGCAGAGGGGCACCCACAAACGGCCATCTGTTCAGACATAGGCTGCTACTCCCTGGGGGCAGGCCCCCCCTATAACGCCATCGAAAGCTTGGTCTGCATGGGGGCCTCGGTAGCCATGGCCCGGGGCGCCGCCGAAGCTGGGATGAAATACGCCATCACGGTAATTGGCGACTCCACCTTCCTCCATGGAGGTATCACCTGTCTGGTAGATGCGGTTCAGGCCAAGGCCCCCATGACGGTGATCATCCTGGATAATGCGGTGGTGGCCATGACGGGCTGCCAGGAAACTATCATTCCATCGGAACAGCTGGCCTCCCTCATCAAGGGTCTGGGGGTCGAGGCAGAACACGTGGTGGAACTGGAAGCTCTGGGGAGCAAGCTGGAAGAAAATGCGGCGAAGCTAAAAAAAGAAATCGAATACCGGGGAGTCTCGGTGGTGATCTTCCAGAGAATCTGCATCGAAGCATTCCGAAAACAACGGCGCAGATCTTCCAGCGAATCTGCCGCAGCAGCTCAATAGGAGTATCGTTCCATGAAGTATGAAGTAATACTGTGCGGCGTAGGCGGCCAGGGGGTCTTATCGGTGGGGACCATCATCTCCGGAGCCGCCGTTGCTGAGGGCTACAATGTGCGTCAGTCAGAGGTACACGGCATGGCCCAGCGGGGCGGAGCGGTCCTGGCCCATTTTAGGATCTCCGACAAAAACATAGCCTCCGATCTGGTACCCCAGGGAACGGCGGATCTTATCCTTTCCATGGAACCCCTGGAGGGGATCCGCTATGCCCCCTGGCTCTCACCCAAGGCAGGCAACAGCCAGGGGGGGGCCCTGGTAAGCGCCGCAGAACCCCTGAACAATATTTCAAATTACCCCGACTTGGGGGAGATCCATAAAATTATTGAATCCTTTCCCATCTACCGGATAATCGAAGCCCAGGCCCTGGCGAAAGAAGCGGGGCTGGCCCAGTCGGTAAACATGGTCATGGTGGGCGCAGCATCGATCTTCCTGCCCCTAAAAACCGAAACCCTGGAAAAGACCATTCAGGAAACCTTTGCGGTCCGTTACAGCTCCACCGTGGAAGCAAACCTTAAGGCTTTCCACCTGGGAAGAGAAGCCTCTGCCAAATAAAGAGACTATGCGGAAAGGCCCGGGAGTATCCAAGGACCATGTCTAAAGAGGGGCTCAGAACAGCCATGAGAGAACGCTTGAACCTGTGCCGCCCTGGGGAGTTTCGTTCCCAGGGCCAGAAAGCCGCCGCCCTGCTAAGCGCTTCTTCGATCTGGGAACAATACCAAAGGGTCTCTGTTTTTTTATCCATGAAGAAGGAAATCCATACCCAATACATCCTGGAAGCCTCCAGGAAAGCCGGAAAGAAGGTCCTGGTCCCCGAGGTCCAGGGTGATACCATGATATTCACTCCCCTTAACCCAGAGGATGGGGAGGATACTGGTGCAGAGCCCCTCCTTTTGATCTGTCCCGGCCTTGCTTTTGACCTCCAGGGGGGCCGTCTTGGCCGGGGCCGGGGCTATTACGACCGCTACTTATCGAGCCTCTCCCTCACCGGCAGGCCCTATCTGGCCCTGGGGCTCTGCATGGATTTCCAGCTTGCCGATTCTATCCCCATGGAAGAACATGATATACCAATGGGAGCCCTGTTGACTGGGACTGGGCTTTACCTGGGATTGGGAGTAAAATAGAAGGATCATATGGAGTCTTAGGGAGCGAAGGATGGGAAGAATAAAAAGTGCCTTGGAAATTGCCCTTGAAAAAACCGAATCTATCCAAAGTGACAAGGGGAGCATCGGACACTTCGAAGCCAAACAAAGGGGGAAAAAGCTCGCCGGTGAATACCTGGAAGGAGCCGTCTCATCCCTGGAGGGGGAATTTAAAGGTATCCCCAAGGAAGAACTGGTCGATGTAAAGCAGGGGATCTTTGATGTGCTCATTTCCCAGGTAAACCTGCCGGTAAGCAAGGATGATCTGGGCCGGATCGAAAAGGCAGGCACGGGGCTGCACTTCATCATCGGAGATAAACGGTTCGGAGATATCGTAAAACAGCTCGTCCAGATGATGAACCAATTTCTTGAAGAAGCGGCCCATTACGATGAGGCCCTAAAACAGCAGTATGCCCCAAAACTGCGGCAGAAAGAAGAAGAAATAGCCCGCCGCCTGGGCAGGCAGGTAAGCCTGGATCCCTTCCAGGACCCCGAATTCGTAAGTTTTTATAACCAGAACATAAATAACCTTAAAGATAACTATCAATCTGTCATTACCCAGGTCAGGGAAGAGGCCCATCGGCTCTTCGAAGAACTGGATTCGTTCAGGAACTAGCTATGCTTATAGGAATATCACCCCTCCTGGGACCAGAACTTCTAGACTCCCTGTATAGGATGGGTCATGGGGATGAACTCGTCCTGGCTGATGCCTTTTTTCCGGGCCACAGCCTCCACAAACGGGTGATCCGCCTGGAGGGCCTTAAGATACCTGATCTATTGGAGGGGGTCCTGTCCCTGATCAACCTGGATTACGCAGACCCTCCGGTGATCATGATGGCCCCCATGGCCCAGGACAAGCTGGATCCGAAGGTGGAGGAATCATACCGGGCCGTAATTGACAGACGCTGGCCGGGTACTCCTCCAACCGAAAGGATAGATCGATTTGCATTCTATGAACGGGCACAAAAAGCTTTTTGCGTTGTCATGACCGGCGAGACCGCCACCTATGGCAATATTATATTAAAGAAGGGCGTTATCCCGGTCCTTGGGCCGGAACATTAAAGGAGGAAGATATGGCACTGATCGATAGCTTAAAAATGAATGCTCCGGTAAACCGGTATAAAGGAGCTCTGCCTAAAATAGGAATCAGGCCCACCATTGACGGAAGGCGAAGGGGGGTCCGGGAATCTTTGGAAGAGGTCACCATGGGGATGGCCAAAGCTGCAGCCAAGCTCATCACGGAGCAGCTCAGGCACCCCAATGGTTCTTCCATTGAATGTATCATCGCCGACACCTGCATAGGCGGGGTGGCCGAAGCCGCAGCCTGCCAGGAAAAGTTTTCCCGGGAGAATGTAGGCATCACCCTTACGGTAACCCCCAGCTGGTGTTATGGCTCGGAGACCATGGATATGGATCCCCAAACGATAAAGGCAGTCTGGGGCTTTAACGGTTCTGACCGGCCCGGAGCTGTTTACCTGGCGGCGGTCCTGGCAGCCCACAACCAGAAGGGGCTCCCGGCCTTCGGCATCTATGGCCGGGATGTGCAGGATTTTTCGGATATCACCCGCATCCCCGGAGATGTGGAAGAAAAACTCCTTCGATTTACCCGGTCTGCCCTGGCAGCCCTCTGGATGCGGGGTAAAAGCTACCTCTCCATAGGGTCCGTCTCTATGGGAATCTCCGGATCCATCAGTGACGCAGATTTTTTCCAGGACTATCTGGGGATGCGGAACGAATATGTCGATATGTCTGAACTGGTGCGCCGCTTTCAGGAAAAGATCTACTCCGAAGGGGAATATAAACGGGCCCTGGAGTGGACCCTGGAGAATTGCAAGGAGGGGCCGGACAACAACGACCCCAAGGAGCAGCATAGCCGGAAGCAAAAGGACGAAGCCTGGAAAACCGTCGTAAAGATGGCCATCATAGTCAGGGACCTCATGATAGGAAACCCGGACCTGCGCCGCAAGGGCCTGGCGGAAGAAGCCCTGGGCCATAATGCCATTCTGGCGGGTTTCCAGGGACAGCGCCAATGGACCGATCACTTCCCCAACGGAGACTTCCTTGAGGCCATCCTGAATTCTTCCTTTGACTGGAACGGCATCAGGGCCCCTTACCTGGTGGCCACCGAAAATGACAGCCTGAACGGAGCTACCATGCTCTTTGGCCACCTCCTGACCGGTACGGCCCAGATCTTCGCCGATGTGCGGACCTATTGGAGCCCCCAGGCCATAGAGCGGGTCACGGGCTGGAAGGCCGAAGGTCCGGCTTCCGGCGGCCTTATCCACCTGATTAACTCAGGGGCCGCTGCAGTAGACGGAACGGGCAAGCAAAGGATCAATGGAAAACCGGGGATTAAACCTTTCTGGGACATTAGTCCCCAGGAAGCCGGGGCCTGTCTGGATGCGGTCAGCTGGCGTTATGCCAACCTGGGCTATTTTAGGGGAGGCGGCTATTCATCAGACTTCTTAAGCGAAGGAGATATGCCCGTTACCATGAGCCGGATTAACCTTATTAAAGGAATGGGCCCCGTATTACAGATCGCCGAAGGTTTTACCGTAACTATTCCTGATCATGTCCACGATGCCCTCGATAAGAGGACCGATCCCACCTGGCCCACCACCTGGTTTGCCCCCAGACTGGGAAGCTCAGGTCCCTTTAGGGATGTCTACTCGGTCATGGCTGCCTGGGGGGCAAACCACGGAGCGGTCTCATATGGCCACATAGGGGCAGATCTTATCAGCCTGGCCAGTATACTCCGGATTCCCGTTTGTATGCACAATGTGCCGGAAGAAGAGATCTACCGGCCCAGCTACTGGAACAGCTTTGGCATGGACAAGGAAGGATCAGATTACCGGGCCTGTGCGGCCCTTGGACCTCTCTATGGGTAGAAAGGCAATCAGGTAAAACCCCTGGGGTCTTTGGTGCTTAAATTCTTAATACATCCCCTTGCCTAGATAATGGTAATGTATACAAGGGTCTGATTTACCAGCTGGTAAGCTATCTCTCCAAATGTGATGGGGCCGGTAAATACATCCAGTTTTTTATGTTCCAGATCCCCGTAGAGAAAGTTTAAAATACAGTTGCAGGAAAACACTGCTTCTGTATTCTTATGTTCAGAAATATGGGAATTAAACAAACCTTCATAATCTGATACAGACCTCGCCATTCTGTATTTAATTCCCTTAAACACAGGAGCATAAAAATTTACGACCCCATTTTCTATGGATTTGAATGATATGTTTACATCATTTCCGGAATAATCACCCACAAGCGGCAACTTGGTGTCTATAGCGTTTTCGGCAATATAATCGGCTAAAACCGTATCTTTGCCATCGATTCGGCAGTTTTTTATTGAAAACCCTTCTTCAGTAAATTCTATTAAAGGCGATTCTGCATCCTGTTCAAAAATATTAATGATACTGACCGATACGGTTTTATCATCGGGGGTAAGCAAGTGGAGAGCCACTGCCTTATCCGTAAAACATTCCGCATTGCTTCCATTGACAGTTATGGGTGTTTGACCCTGTTTACCCAGGTTTAAACCCGATATCCATCCTACAATGTTGCGTAAAAACATATTAGTATAACCTGCTGCATTTTGGGCATATTCCCGGTGTACCGCACTATCAAAGGGAATGATCAAAATGGAAAAGCCGTTAGAAAATGCATCGTTGGTTACCTGGGGTATTTCATCTGCATTATAGGTCTTGATAAAGTAGTTTTTATAGGGAAACTCTGTTACAAACAATAAATCTCCGGAAACCTTCCCGCCTTCGGTGGTCATAAAATATTCTGTGGACCCCCCTATCCATTTTCCCTTTGGCAGTTTTTTTAAGAGAGATTCGGTTCCGGAAATATGCAAGAGTTTCCCTTCTTCAATTAATTTAGATGTAGATTCAAATGACATTAACATATCAGCCCCCCTTAAAGACTCTTAATAATAACGTAATCTGCAGCCATAACTTTGCGGTTTTTTATAAGAAAGGCATTTATCACCTCAACGCATTTATGCACCGTTTCTTCTGATGAATTTTTCCCATAAATTTCTTTGAGATGGGTCAGAAGCATGGAAAAGGCAAGCTGCCTGAACTTTTTTACCCCCATGAGCAGCTTCTGTGTTTGCTGCGGAGTTATTTTCATCTCATCAATCTTTTCTGCATAGTAAATACCGAATTTTTTGTCATCCACCGCCACATGGCTGGAAATCCATTCCATAAGGAAGCGGGCTAGGGAATTGGGAACATATCTAACCCCGGATTGGAATTTCTTTTGATGTTCCAGGATGTTTATCATGAAATCTCTATGCTGTGCCTTATGGGCCGCTACATCCGCATAGGCTGTTAGTTCAAATAGTTCTTCTTCATGGGAAAATATTTCCTTTGAATGGCTAACCATCATACGTATCGTATTTTTAAAGGAATCTTCAGCCACATCGACCCCTGTAGTACAGGCTTCGAACAGATCATTGGTCATACTAAGCAATTCTTTATGCTGGTCGTCTATTTTTTTTATCCCGACAACATAGTTATCATTCCAGCTTATCTTGTTAGAGACATTTGATTGTGAATCTCGAATGTTCATGTGCTTCCTCCTCTTTATACAAGATTAATGCACCTTAGCTAGCTCCAATGGGGAGGGGCAGTGCCGCTGGCCTGCATGCGGATCTACCTATAGTACATAATATCACATTTTTGGGGAATTCCAATAAAACGCAAGGAAAAAAAGGGATTGACAAAAACATCAAATTTTGCTAAATTGGGGCTGTAATCCCCTGTAGCTCAGCTGGCAGAGCAAGTGGCTGTTAACCACTGGGTCCGCAGTTCAAATCTGTGCGGGGGAGCATCAGCGAAACCGCTAATTCTTTATGTAGCAAGGAATTAGCGGTTCGTTTTTTTTAAGGGGTACAACTATAATGAGCCAACAAATCCGTGAGCCCATGAAAATTGAGCTAAAAATATTTTTTGCCATTGTTGGCTTAACCGGCCTTGCCATGGGCATGAGCGATGGGGTCATATCGAACTTTTTTAATGATGCCTACAATGTAACTACCGAAGAGAGGGGCTTTCTCGAGCTTCCCAGGGAGCTCCCGGGGGTTCTGCTCTTCCTCATCATTGCCTTTACCGCCAAGCTGGGGGATGTCCGGCTTGCCATCATCGCCCAAGCCCTCCTGGCCATAGGCGGGGCGATTCTGGGGCTCTTTACCCCATCCTTTGCCGTCATGTGTTTCTTTATCTTTACCCACTCCCTGGGGATGCATATGTTCATACCCCTGCAAGACAGCATAGGGATGTCCATCATAGGCAAGCAGGACATGGGTACCCGGATGGGCCAATACGCGGGGATACGGACAGCCTTTGCCATGCTGGCAAGCATCATCATTTTCATAGGCTTTAGGGCCGATTTTTTCTCCTTTAAAACCCAGATTAAGCTGCCCTTTCTTATAGCTACCGTAGGTTTTATCGGGGTTTTCATCTTATTTATAGTGCTCTATGTAAAGTACAAGGTCCACGGACAGCCGAGGAAGAAGGAATTTCAGATCCTTTTTAGGAAGGAATATATCTCCTTCTACATCCTCGCCATTCTGGTGGGGGTCCACCGGCAGATTATGGTGGTCTATGGGCCCTGGGTTCTTATAAGGATTTTAGGCCAGGGGGCCGATACCATGGCCCTCTTAAGCTTCGTAGGTGCCTTTGTAGGGATCTTTTTCCTCCCCGCCGTAGGCCGCTGGACCGATAAGCTGGGGCCCAAGGTTATCCTCTTTGCCGAGGGGGTCCTCTTTATCCTGGTCTATGTTGCCTTTGGGTATATGAGTTATGGGTTCTCCAATGGCATCATAGCTACCGTGGGTATCCCGGTCCTCCTTGTCTTTGCCCTCTATATTCTGGAACGGCTTACCATGCAGTTGAACATAGTCCGAAATATGTACCTGAGGTCCATAGCCGTAGACCCCGCAGATATTACCCCTACCCTGTCCACGGGGCTCAGTATGGATCATGTGGTGTCCATCGTCTGCGCCTACCTGGGGGGGCTGGTATGGGTAAACTTCGGGTCCCAGTATGTCTTTTATGGGGCCGCAGCCTTCTCCATTATTAATGTGGTGGTCGCCCTCAGAATCAAAGGCCCCATGATAGCCCCCATGGTCATAAAAGCCTAATTGACCTAGGGATCCATATTTTCTTATACTGGCTTAACTAAACGGGAAGTGGGATAGAGGCTAATCCGCCTGGTTCGGGACCAGGAAATCGGGGGTTCAAATCCCCCCTTCCCGAAAAAAAATTCCGTAGGAATTTTTTATGGGGGGATTTGAACCGAAGGCGCGGCCCTGGAAGCCCGAAAGGGCTGTAAGGGTAAACCGCCAGGACGGCGGTTTAGCGCCGGAGGCGGGGTGGAAGGAGCAGACAGGATGTCTGCGACTGGAACCCAAATCCCCCCTTCCCGAAAAAAAGGCTGCCCCTGATTACTTGAACCAAGTAGTCAGACAGACAGCCCACATGTTGAACGGGAGCGACGGGACTTGAACCCGCGGTCTCCGGCTTGACAGGCCAGCGCGATAAACCAGCTTCGCTACGCCCCCAACAGGGTTATATGCTAGCAAAACAGTGATAGAAAGTCAAGAGGAGCTACGAATGGCATCTAAGGACAAAAGACAAAAAGAAAGCAAAGATGATTCCCTCAGCGCCGACATCATGAAACGGTTCAAAACTCGGCCCTTTCTCTATATTGGGTCCATCCTCATCCTTATCATCATCACCATAGCCTTTGTATTCCTCCCTGCCCTGGGAACCGAATCCTTCGACGGCGGAGACATGGTTTTTGGCTACTATAACCGCACCCCCATACGGTTTGTCCAGGGGAACTACTTCCATCAGGTCTTTCAAAACATCACCAGGAACGTGAATTTATCTCCCGATGATCCCTTTTACTTCTTCCAGCTTGCAGAAGTCTGGAGGCTTGCCTTTGAACTTACCGTCATACACATAGGAATTTTGGATGAGGTGAACCAGGCAGGGTTTCTCATGCCGCCGGAGCTGGTTGACAGGGCCGTGGCGGAACTGCCCATCTTCCATGAGAATGGCCGCTTCTCCCCCGCCAGGTATAGGGCCATGGATAACAACAGCAGGATGACCCTGTGGCGGCAGGTCCAGGAAAGCCTCCTAAGCGACCAATACATAGGGGACCTTCAAAGTATTAGATCCCCATCAGGGGAAGCGGCCTTTATCGGAACCATGGCCTCGCCCCAGAGGAGCTTTGAAGTCGCGATTTTCCCCATCGATACCTACCCCGAATCGGAAGTGATTGCCTACGCCAACGCCAACTCAGAGCTATTCAGAAATACCCGCCTTTCGATGATCACCCTAGGGTCCGAGCGTGAAGCCCAGCAAATTCTAGAGAGCGTCCGGAACGGGGTCTCTACCTTCGAGGAAGCTGCCAGGATTAACTCCCTGGACGGCTTTGCTGACCGGGGGGGAGACATGGGCCTACGGATGGTCTTTGAGCTCATCCCCGAACTCCCCAATCCCCAGGAAAGGGAACAGGTCTTGAACATGCCCCGGGGCGGCATAAGTGATCTATTAAGAGTAGGTTCCAGCTGGGCTTTTTTCCGCCTGGAAGAAGCTCCCCAAATGGCCAACCTCGAAGATGAGCTTACCAGAGACCGGGTCCGCAGCTACATGATGAACAATGTTCGGGGCCGCATCGAAGACTGGTTTTTAAGTGAAGCCGAAGACTTTGCCCGGGAAGCCCAGGACATAGGCTTTTCACAGGCCGCCTTTGTAAGAAATATCGCCTCCTATGAGTTTGGACCCATTCCCCTTAATTATGGTAACTCGGGGCTTTTTGACACCATCGAGGCGGCGGGGGTACCGGAACTCATGCACGCGGGGGATAATCAATTTTTCTGGAGACTGGCCTTTACGACCCCCCTTAATACCATCTCCAGGCCCCTGGTTGTGGATAACAATGTCATCGTCCTTCTCCCCCTGGAGGAACACGGAGCCCGCGAAGGAGACACTGAATACATAACGATTTACCTTCCCATGTGGGCAGGAGAAGCTCTGCAGTCGTCTTACCGGGACTACTTCCTGGTAAACGATAAATTCGATAACCGTTTTGAGGATACATTTTGGCGTCTCATGAGCTGGGACATGTTCTAGAAGAAATACCCGCCCGGCGGGGTAAGACTATATCCTACAAGGGCCTTACCCTCCTCTCGCGGGTTGACCCCGTAGCCCAGGGAGAGCGCCTGGCCGCCGAAGTAGAGCCCCGGGAGTTCACCCTCTACCTTTGCCCTTCCCCCCTTTATGGTTATGGCTTATCGGTCCTTTTACCCAAGCTGCCCCCTAACTCGGCAATCCTCTGCATAGAGGGGGATGAGGCCCTGCTGGAACTAAGCTCCAGGGCCCTGGAAGACCTGCTTCAAAAATCCAGGGGCGAATCCTCTGGACGCCAGGGAGGGCCTGCCCTGATCCTGGCGGCTGCTGCCTCACCGGAAGAACTGTGTACCCTGGTGCAAAAGGTATATGGAAAGCGCTTCTTCCGCCGCCTGGAATTGCTGCGTCTGGGGGGGGGCTGGCAGCTCCTTCCGGATCTATATAAAAACATTGAAGAGGCCCTCCAGAAGGAAATAAACCTGGAATGGAGCAACGCCATGACCCTGATCCGTCTGGGCAGGCTTTATTCCCGGAACCTTATCCGAAACCTGGCCCTGCTTGATAGATCCCAATGGCTGGAAACCCTGGATTACGGTTCCGCTCCGGTTTTGGCCCTGGGAGCAGGCCCTTCTTTAGATGCAATGCTGGATGATCTCGCCGCCCACTCGGGGGGAAGCATCCCAGGCCCCCAGGATAGGCCCTATAAAATCATCTGTGCTGACACCTGTCTTCCGGCCCTAAACGAGAGGGAGCTCGTGCCGGATTTAGTAGTAGCCCTGGAATCACAGTTTTGGAACCTCCGGGCCTTTAGCGGAGCCCAGGGGCGGCACATTTCTGCGGCCCTGGATGTTTCGGCCCTGCCCAGAAGCAGCCGGGTCTTATCGGGGACCAGGTACCTCTTTTCCACCCCCTGGACAGAATTGAACCTTTTAAGCCGGCTGGCAGATTCGGCTTTGTTACCCGAATCCATCATGCCCCTGGGTTCGGTGGGCCTCAACGTGGTAGCTCTGGCACTAGCCAAAAGCCGGGGGCCCATAATATGCTCGGGGCTGGATTTTTCCTTTACGATTGATGCCTACCATGCCCGGTCTACCCCCGGCCATATAGATGCTGCCAGGACCACAGACCGGTTTAAGAGCCTCTTCAATACCGCCGCGGTATTCAGGGAGGGGAGTTACAGCACCCTCTCAAAAACCGGCATTCCCGTTCGCAGCGACCCGGCCCTAAGGTCCTACCGGGAGCTCTTTGAAAGGGAGTTTGGGGGTAATACGAGACTGGCCGATGTATACGGCCCAGGGCTTCCCCTGGGAATACCAACGATTAGCTCCGCTGAAGCTTATGAACGCCTTATAGGAGAGGGGAAAGAGAAGAGCTCCCCCGAAGAAATTAATCCCCCTAAAGACCAGGGACAGATCACCGAAGCACTCATTGACTTCTGTACCAAGGAAAAGAATGCCCTCCTTACGATGAAGGATATGCTCACCGGTACCATCACCTTCGACAAGAACCGCCTTGAGGAGCTTTTGGATTATGCCGATTACCTTTGGGCCCATTTCCCCGAATGTGCCGGGGCTGCCGGTCAGAGGCCCTCTTCAGAAGACACAAACTTTCTAAAACGGGTTAGGGTAGAGATAGACCCCTTCCTTGTACTCTGGAACTTAAGCCTAAGGGATCTGGAAGAGAAAAGCCCTAGCTATAGCTGATCACCACCTTCTTGGTCCCCGGTTTTTTTTCTTCCACCAGGGCAAAGGCCTGTATTATATCTTTAAAATCAAAGACATGGGAAATAAACTGGGCCGGCTCCAGGACCCCCTGGTTAATCCAGGCCATCACCTGGGCATGGGCCTCATACTCTTCGATCTTTAAGGGCCACTGAACAAATTGAATAGTCCAGTTATAGGGAGCCCTGCTCCAGTCCAGGTTCATTCCCAGTTCGGGAGAAATTCCATAACAGCAGATCTTCCCATTGTAATTTATCAACTCCATGGCCTGGTTTATGAGGTCGTTAATCCCCACCGCATCTACCACCTTATCTATGCCCTGGGGAAAAAGCTTTTTCAGCTCCCCTCCCAAATTGGTCTTAAGGGGATTAAAGGCATAATCGGCTCCCATGGATGAGGCCAGGGCGGTTTTTTCATCATCTATATCGGTACAGATGACGGTCCCCAGGCCCAGGAGCTTGGCAAACTTGGTAAAGCAAAGACCCACCGGTCCCGCCCCCATGACAAGGAGGCTTTCGTTGGGGTTAAACTGGAAGCGCCGCATGGCACTGAGGACCTCTCTAAAGGTGACTATCATGGAGGCCTCGACGGGGTTCACCTTGTCACTGGGCTTTATGAGGGTTTGGGCGTAGTAGGCCTCACGGAACTCAGGAGAAGGAGGACCCCAGCCCTCGGCCAGGTAGGCCTGGAGGTCTCCGATGATGGCATACTCAGAGAAGGACCCAAACCCCGAATAGTTGCCGTCCAGAGGTTCATCTATAAAGGGGAGGAGTACCAGATCGCCGGGTTTAAAACTCCTTACCTGGTCTCCGACTTCTACCACCCTGCCCACTCCTTCGTGACCGAGAATAGCCGGGTAGTTATGAAAATTCTTAAAGGTTCCATGGATAATTTTTAGGTCCGTTCCATTACAGATGCCGCAGCTTTCCATTTTGACCAGGGCCTGGCAGCGGTTATATTTCGGAAGAGGGACTTCTTTAATATGCAATGCATGACCGGCGTCTACAACCAAGGTTTTCATCGTATCTTTCATCTTCCTACTCCCATTCTATGGTGGCCGGAGGTTTGTTGGACACATCATAGGTGACCCTGCAAATTTCCGGTATACGGCTGGTGATGAGGCTGGAAATTTCTATGATGTCCCTTGTTTCAAAGGGGAAGACCTCTGCGGTCATGGCATTGGTACTGGTGATAGCCCTCAGGGCAAGGACCCAGCCGAAATTCCTTGTCCCTTCCAGGATACCTACCGAACGCAGGGGGAGCAGGACCGCAAAGGCCTGCCAGATTTCGTCATACAGGGCCTTGCCGCTTTTACCCTTTCGTTTCTTTAATTCCTCGATAAAGATGGCATCGGCCTCCCGGAGGATATCGCAGCGTTCCTTGCTCACCTCCCCCAATACCCGCACCGCCAGACCCGGGCCGGGAAAGGGATGCCGGTTAATCACCTCATCTCCTAAGCCGAGAAAGCGGCCCAGGGCGCGGACATCATCCTTGTAGAGGGCTGCAAAGGGCTCGATGATGAGGCCCCTCTGGCGTTTTTCCTCCACCAGGGGACTCCCCACATTATGATGGCTCTTAACGAGTCCTGCCTTCTCTTTCCCCGTACCGCTCTCTATGACATCGGGGTAGATGGTCCCCTGGGCCAAAAAGCAGCTATCGGGAAGCCCCAGCTTGGCACATTCGGCTTCCTGGACCTGGATAAACATATCACCTATGGCTTTACGCTTGGCCTCCGGGTCCTCAACCCCCTTTAGGGCCCCCAGGAAGGAGTCCTCGCAGGAGATAATATGGAGATGCTTGGCCCCCAGCTTTTCAAGCTGATTCCGGACAAAACCAGTTTCGCCCTTCCGCATAAGCCCCGTGTCCATATACATCAGGTGGACCTGGGCCGGATCCAGGGTCTTTAAAAGCAGGGCTCCCAGGACGGTAGAATCTACCCCTCCAGAGATAAGGAGTAAGACCGGTTCACTGCCAAGCTTCTCCCGTAAAGAAGATCCTGTTTCATCTGCAAATTGCTGCCACTTTAGTTCCATGGGTAAGCTTTCCCTCCTAGGACCGGGAATAATTTGGGGCCTCGTGGGTGATCGTAAGATCATGGGGATGACTCTCCCTTAGGCCCGCGGCGCTGATCTTTACAAATTTCCGGTAAGCTTTGAGCTGTTCTATATCGGCACAGCCGCAGTAGCCCATACCCTTTCTGAGGCCGGCAATGAGCTGATGCAGATAGTTTCGAAGCTCCCCCTTATAGGGAACCCTTCCTTCTATACCCTCGGGGGCAATGATCTCATCCTTGTTCATCTGGTAGCGGTCTCCTGAGCCTTCTTCAATGGCCCCCAGGCTTCCCATGCCCCGGATCTCCTTGTAGATCCTTCCGTCAAAGATGATCTCCTGACCAGGGCTCTCTTTAAGCCCCGCAAAGAGGTTCCCTATCATCACCACGCTGGCTCCGGCGCCCAGGGCCTTGGTGATATCCCCGGAGAATTTTATCCCCCCGTCGGCAATCACGGGGATATCGTTTTTGGATGCCTCTTCGGCGCAATCCAGGATGGCCGTAAACTGGGGTACCCCTATCCCTGCCACCACCCTGGTGGTACAGGTGGAGCCGGGGCCTACGCCGACCTTGACCGCATCGGCCCCCGCATCGATGAGCCGCCGGGTGCCCTCCCGGGTTACCACGTTGCCTCCGATGACGGGGATTTCAAATTCCTTTTTAATAGCGCTGATGGCATCCAGAACGTTTTTTGAATCCCCATGGGCCGTATCGAGGACTACAAAATCTACCCGGGCCATTTTTAAGAGGGGAAGCCGTACCTGGTAATCCTGGGGGGACACGGCGGCCCCCACGATGAGCCGTCCTGATTGGTCGGTGGCTGCATGGGGATAGAGTTCCCTCTTTTCCATGTCCCGGACCGTGATAAGTCCCGTAAGCCGGTCCTGATCATCTACCACCGGAAGCTTTTCGATCCGGTGCTTATCGAACTTTTCCCGGGCGCTGGCCTCTGAGGCCTGGCCATGTTCGACGATCAGCTTGGTGGTCATCACATCACTCACCTTGAGGGAATCGTTCTTACAGAACCGCAGATCCCTTCCGGTGATGATTCCCACCAGCTTATCTTCCCCGTTTAATACCGGAGCACCGGAAACTCCATACTTGCTCAGGAGCAGTTTCACATCCCCTATGAGGGCCGAATCTCTGACGGTGATGGGGTTTTCGATGATCCAGTTCAGGTAACGTTTTACATTACCCACCTGGCGGGTCTGCTCTTCGGGGCTCAGGTTCCGGTGTATCACCCCGGCGCCCCCTTCCAGAGCCAGAGCTATGGCCAGCTTTTCTTCGGTCACCGTGTCCATGGCGGCCGAAATAACGGGAACATTGAGCTGTATGCCCCCCCCCAGCCTGGTAACCACGCTGCAGTCCCTGGGGAGCACTTCCGAGTAACCCGGAGCAAGCAGAACATCGTCATAGGAATAAGCTTCTTGGAACATTTAGATCCTCCCTTGGTCTTTTGTGAGAAAGTGTATTGTATGGATTTTATAAAAAATGAGGCCTTCCATGTTCCACTATTACATAAAGGCCCCCGGTATGTCTAGCCTTGCAGGGTGGTAAAAAGCCGGAGGAAAAGCTTATCCCGATGGACCCTATACACATAGCGGATAGGATGCCGGGCAGGGTCAAAGCTGTAGTGGTGATCGTACTGGGGAATGGGGCTGGGGCAGAGGTAGTCTTCCATGTAGGTATCATCATCCAGGAGCCAGCCCACGGCGCTCACATCCCAGATAACTCTGGTCCAGGTGGGGATCTTTTCATCCTCCAGGGCCTGGGCGGCGGTGGTATCCAGAAGATAATTGGAGAGGGAATTTTTACCCCTCAGGTGATGCTCCAGCTCCGGGCCCGAGGTTCTGAGTTCTGAGACCACCCCCATGCAGGGCAGCTGTACCACCGCGATGCCGGAACCAAAGACCACCCGGGCGGCAGCCACGTCCTGACGCATGTTAAACTCCGCCGTATCGGGCCAATGGTGGGCATGTCCCCCCAGCCAAATGACCACCATGCGATTAATAATCTCCGGCTGCAGGAGGATAGCCGAAGCCACATTGGTGATGGCCCCAATAGCCACACAGTAGAGGGGCCGCTCTTCGGTGTAGCCCAGGGCCAGTTCGGCCAGGGCCCGGGCAGAGGGGGAGTCCACCGGGTCCCTCTCGTTGGATAGGAAGGAGGAAGAGCCCTTCATAACCAGGGGGATTAGATCCTCCCGGTTCATCAAACCCAGGACCCGGCGGATCTCGTCGTAGCTCTTCTCCATCCCATCTCCGGGGGAAGATGATTTGTTATTCAGAAAGGGAGCAGCATGGATCCCCCGGAGCTGCATCTTTCCCTTAGACTCTTCGCATAGTTTTACCAGGAAGGCCAGGGCATACTGATCGTCGATTTCGTTGTAGGTATCGGTGTCGAGGATCACATCGATGGGAAGGCTGGGCTTGGCCAGACGTTTGAGGAAGAGAGGATCATCCTGTTTGTTTAGATTCATGGGAGCCCCCTAAGGGATAGTTTGGTGAAAGCCGTCCGGCTTCCGTTGCGGTTGGAAAAACCCAGGGCACCCCTCAGGTAGGGTTTATCCTGGTCGGTGTAGTTGATACATTCCTTTCCGTCCACCCAGGCTTTTATCACCTTTCCCTGGCACTCAACTTTTATGGTATAGGTTTTTCCCAGTTCCCAGGCAAAGGGCTTTTCTTCTAAAAGACGGTACCCGTCTTCGTTTTTATAGAGGCAGAATTTGCCCCCCTCGTCAAAACCCAGGGCATAGGACCGGATGGCCCCCTGGACCCGGACATTCACCGAGTGCTCCTCCCCAAAGAGGGGCCTTAGGCAAAACTCGGCGGTATAATCGGTCCAATCATGGTGCCCCGTGTAGACCTCCGCAAAGTCCGCCGAGGAAAGGTGGGCCTCCTCCCCTTCTATATAAAAGAGCCCCTTAAGACGGGTGCACTGCATGATCTCTTTCTTGCGGCCCGACCAGACATCCAGGGAGCTGGGAGAAAAACTCATTGAGTACTGGGGCTCCCCGGAAAATACCAGTTGGTCTACCAGGCAGGCCAGGTCCCCGGACCAGCCGAGTTCGGTTTCAAAGGCCCAGCCCGCTTCGTCGATTAATCCCCCTTCGATAAAGGGAATGGTACAGCATAGGTCATACCATATTCCTTTTTCGAGATGAACCTTCTCTCCCTCGATGATGTTGCCAGTGCTGGCATCCCTGGCGTACATAAAGCCATGGCAGGGCTGGCCGTCGGGGGGAATGAACACGGAGCCCCCTATGGTCTGACCGGGATAAAGGATGGGAGAGAAACTGGGGTCGTAACGGCTGTCGTGAAAGTCCTGGGAGGTATAGTAGGTTTTTTTGTACACATAGACCCGCTCCCCCGCCATGACTGGCCGGGCATGGACCCTCAGACTGGCCTTCCCGCTCCGGGCCTCTTCGGTGCTGTTCCTTAGCTCCGACACAAAGGTCCGGCCTCCGCTGGAAGACCTCACCCTTATGGCATGGGTGGACCCGGGGAATTCAAAGTGACAGCTATCTCTTAGGTTGGCCTGGCTGAGGATCTCCTTCCACTCCGGGGGGTAGGCCTCACCGGCCAGGTCCCAGGCCTGTTTGGCCATGTAGAGGGCCGACCCGGGGATGTCCAGGATGTTCATGGAACCCATGACGCTGGAGCAGATATAAAAATCGTTTATGGGAAGACGCCAGGTATCGTGATCAATGCCCTCCAGACCCACCAGGACCCCCATGATGGTAGCCACATTCCCCACATTGCAGTCCGTGTCCCAGCCGCACATGTTACAAATATGGAGGGTCTCGGAAAAGTCCCCCTTCCCGTAAAGGAGGGAGAGGATCATCACCGCACTGTTGGGGATAATGTGGCAGTTCCCCGGATACTTATCGTAGCCGAAGTTTTCAAAAATATAACGATAGCAGTCTCTCCAGTTATCGGGATGTTTTTTATGAAAATCCCTCACCGCTTCGGCGACCCGGCGGTACTCGCAGTCAGCGGGTAAATATGCCAGCCCCTTGCTGATAATTGCCTCTATGCTCTTTTCTTCAAAGGCCAAGGCTATGGCTGCGGCGATAAAGATCCCCCCGTAGATGCCGTTCCCTCCATGGGTCACCGAAGCAGCCTTCTCCGCCAGCCGGGCCGCCAGATCGGGGTTCCCCGGACAGACCAGGCCCCAGGTATCGATAAAAATCTGGCCCCCTATCTGCTCCGCCACGGTGGCTCCATTTAGCTCCACACTGCCGCTCTGGGGGGCGGGGATTCCGTTGCGTAAGTTTAGGTAGGCCGTGTGCTCCGTAGAGATGCCGTAGCCCCCCCACCAGAAAAATCCGTGCTCATAGGGGGCGTAATTAAGGAGGGTCTCCCCCACGGCCTGGGCGCTTAGATCCTTCCCCTGGCCACTATCCTCCAGGGCCCGGAGGAAAAAGACCGGGCCGTTGCTGTCGTCGTCGGCGGCGAAGTCCCGGTAATCCAGGGGGTAGCGGCGGAGTTCTCCGTAGACCCTCTGTATCTTGTCGTAGGTCCAGCCCTCTATGGGGGCCCCCAGCCGGATTCCGATTATTTTTGCGAGCCAGCCCGCATAGATTTTTTCAATATATTCATTCTTCATGGTACTCATGTCAGCTATTAGAGTTTATTGAATAGGCCTTGTCAATTGACTTGTCCCTACCCTGCCTCTGGGTTATGGTGATACTATTACAGAAGGAGCAGCTATGAAAATCCTCGTGTATGGTTCCCTCAATATAGATCTGGTCTTTTCGGTGGACCATATAGTGCAGCCGGGTGAAACCATCTCATCCAGGGCCCTGGTCAAAAGTGCCGGGGGCAAGGGGGCCAACCAGGCGGCTGCCCTGGGCAAGGCGGGGATGGAAGTATACATGGCCGGTAAAATTGGCGAAGACGGCCGGTTTATCCTGGATCTCCTGGAATCTTATGGGGTGAACACCAGCAAAGTCAGGGTCTATGGGGGAGCCTCGGGGCAGGCCCTCATCCAGGTGGATAGGGGGGGGCAAAATTCCATAGTCCTCTATGGGGGAGGGAACGCCGAGATCCAGGCCGAAGAGATTCCCCTGGTCCTGGAAACCTTTGGCCCCGGAGATGGAATCCTGCTTCAAAACGAGATCCCCCACATAGCTGAAATAATAAGGCAAGCTAAAGAGAGGGGTATGAAAGTTTACTTTAACCCCTCTCCTTTTGATGAAAAAATCCTGGCCCTCCCCCCTGAAGCATTGGAAGCGGTGGATCTCTTTTTTGTAAATGAAATAGAAGGGGCCCTGCTGGCCGATCTGGGGGACAAGGCCCCTCCTGACCGGATCATGGAGGCCCTCTGCGCCAAATTCCCCGGGGCCGAGATCATCCTTACGGTGGGGAAAGAAGGGGCCTATTATGGCCTGGGCCCCGAGAGGGAGAGGGGGCTCTCACCCCCGGTGGAGGCGGTGGATACCACCGGCGCCGGGGACACCTTTACGGGCTACTATATCGCCGCCAGGGCAGAGCAGCCGGTGAAGGAGGCCCTCGCCCTCGCCTGCAGAGCTGCTTCTATGGCGGTGGCCCGCAAGGGTGCCATGGAAGCCATTCCCTTTAAGGCCCAGCTATTATAAACCTGCGAGCTTTTGGCTGAGGGCGTTGACCTGAGCCCGGCTAAGCCCCACCACATTCAAGAGGTACCGTTCAGCGGCAGCGGTGGTTCCCCCGGGGCGAGGTATGGTCCCTCCGTTAAAATCGGCCAGGATATCCCACATGATTCCGGCGATGAGATCGTACCGTGCCTCATCCCTGGTCACCCCAAAAAAGTTTTCATAGCTGAGCATATAATCATTGACTATGGCTTCAGGATCTGCTCCCATCAAAGCAGCAAAGAGGGCTGTTACTACTCCGGCCCGGTCCTTCCCTTCGTTGCAATGAATGAGGAAGGGGGGATTGTTTTCCAGCATAAACTCTATGCCTGTCTTTAGCTTTCCCGCAAAATCTGATGCCTTATAATCTATGCCCATGCCCAGGGAGATTATCCTCCCCTGGGTGATAAAGGTCTGGTACCAGGGTACATTGGCAGCCCGGATAGGTAGCTCATGGGGATGATCTGCCAGGTTGATCACCGTCACTATCCTTGCCTGCTCAGCCAGTCGGCGGGCATAGGGGGCCCTGGATGCCATCTCACCTTCGTTCAGGGCCGGATGGGTGCTTCTATAGATCACATTGGCCCCTATGTTACCAAGCCGGGCTTCCCTAAAGTTAGCAAAGACGATATCGCTGGAGTAATCATCCCGGTCATTGCTGCGAATGAGGGTTCTGATTTCCAGCTCCGCCAGATAGGCACCCCGGCCCGCTAGGTTAATAGTAACGGGGCTTCCTTCTGTCACCGAGAAATTTTCGGCAAAATTCCCCATGTTGACCGCCAGCATGCTTACATTGGCGGTGGGATGAAGCCGTACCAGGGCCTGGCCCGAATCTACATCGGAGTAACTGCTTACTATGGGGACGATTCCGTTGAAAGAGCCGGCACGTAAGTTTACCGTATCACCCAGTGCAAATCCCGCCGAAGTCACATCCTCGGCACTCAGATCCAGGGTTATGTTCCCAAACCTATCCACCGTTGCAACGGTGCCGGAAATCGAGAGCCCCTCTCCCCGGCCCGGCTGGGTACTCGTACATGCCGGGAGTATTATTAAGGCCAGGAGCCCTATACACAAAAAAACGGTCCCTTTAATAGACGATATAAATTTATTCATATTTTCCTCCAATCCTAGTGTACCATGCTCCAGGGCTGAGAGGTATCCCTTATAGGGAAAAAAATTCCTCCAGGAAGGCGGCAGCTCCCTCTTCTTCATGGGAGCCAATAAGGTGATCCGCGGCGGCTTTTACCTCCTCCTTGGCACTGAGGGGAGCCAGAGAGAAGCCCGCCGCCTGGAACATGGGAAGATCATTTTCTTCATCCCCAAAGGCCAGAACCTCTTCCGGCACCAGGGAATGAAAATCCATCACCTTCTTTAAGCCATAGCCCTTAGAGACCTGGGCATCCATCACTTCCAGAAAATTCCGCTGGGTCTGGGCTATATAGACAGAGCTGCCCAGTTGGGCTTCCAGGCGGGATCGTATGACCGCACAGATCTCCGGTTCGGCCAAAAACATGGACTTCACACAGCCAGGAAGCCCCGGCCGGGCAAGGGCCTCTTCCAGGTTTCCCAGTTCTGCCCGGATCGCTGCCCGCTTAAAATACTGCTCCCTTTCCTCCCTATCTTTTTCGGTTATGAAGTGGATCTCCGGTCTGCCCTCAAAGCCAGGAAAAAAGACCTGGTTATACACCCCCAGTTCCCGGGAAAGGGCCAGGCATACCTCCGCCGCCTTTAGATCCAAGAGGGTGGTGCTTAGATAGGTGCCCTTCCCCGGATCCGCCACTATGGCGCCGTTAAAATAGATCATGGGCCCCTCCAGGCCCAGAGCCAGACGGTAGGGTTCTGCCGATAGGATGGCCCTGCCGGTGGCAATGATCGCCTGGATCCCCCGTTCTGCACAGGCCTTCACGGCCCTGATGGTCCTATCGCTTAAGACAGCTCCCGGGCCAAGGATGGTGCCATCCAGGTCCAGAGCCAGGGCTCGAATACGGCCCGGTTCTGCCCTTCTGGTACTTGATTGTTTTGATGTGATAGTCATGCCATCAATATATCCCATTACCAGGATCTAGGAAATATAAGCGGAGCAAAAAAAACCGTTGCCGAAAAGGAGGAAAACGGCAACGGCAGGAAAAAATGGAGGAGGTCTAAAAGAAGCATCTCTCATAAGAACAGGTTTTGTGCCCGCTCTTTAACATACAACAACCACCCCCCCAGGAAGTTACAGGGGGGGAAATAAATATATTGAGTCAGTCTTAATTTCCCAGACGCCAGAGGTACCGGAATCCGGTAGAAAATCTGAGATTGGCGGTCATGTCGGGGCTAAACCGGAACCTCCCTTCTCCCCAGGAATAGGGCTGCCAGGCCAGTTCTCCATAGAGGGAAAAGAGACCGGGGCTGCCAGGAATGCTGGGGCTGATGGATCCGGATATGCCGGTCTCCCATCGCCAGGCCTGGCCTCCCTGGTAATGACGGTTTCCGTCCGCCAGTTCCAGGTTAGGATCACCCAGGGTAAAAGCGGGTCCCCCAAAGACCTGGAAGGTATCGGTCCCCGCCGAGAAGGTGAGAGGAAGCCGGAAGACATCCAGGGCCCTGTCCCAGGAGGGCCGGAACTCCAGGCCCATGCGGTACTGGGATGTTTTGTACCCCAGGGTAGCCAGCATGGAGAAGCCCCGAAAGGCCTCCTGGTTCCCCTGGGAGTAGCCTCCCCAGTTCCAGCCGGCCCCTACTCCGCCAAAGAAGCCCGGTTGATCCCATGAGGGAACTGAAGCAGGAGGCCGGGCAGAACCAGGGGGAGCAGTCGTACCCGGGCCTGGACCCCCGGAGGAACTGCCGCCTATAGCACCGGGGCCCGTAGCGGCCAGGGCGGGACCCCGGCCTGTGGCAACGACCCGGGCGGCATCATCATTCCAGGGGAGGGCCCGTCCCGCCCCCAGGTAGGTGCGGCTCCAGTAGGCCTCATCGAGCCGGGAATAGAGAACCCCTGTCCTTGGTCCCTCAGAGGCGGAATGGATAAAACGCCCGCCGCCGGCGTAGATCCCCACATGGGATACCCGGCTTCCGACGGTGACAAAAAAAACCAGATCCCCCGGCTGGAGCTCCGAGCGGGGGATCGTAGCCGCCCAGGCATAGAGGGTCTCGGTGGTCCGGGGAACGGAAATACCCAGGGCATCGGAAAAGCTAAGATAGACGAGACCTGAGCAATCCAGGCCCCGGCGATCCAGGCCCCCCATCCGGTAGGGGGTGCCCAGGTAATCTTCGGCGGTGGAGATGAGGCTCAAGCGGGCTGTTCCGGCAACTCCCCCCTGGAGGGCCGTCCCCTGGAGGGGTATGTTGGCATGGCCCGGGAGAGGAAGAAGGAGCTGGGCCAGGAGGAGGAGGCATACAAGCAGCTTCATAGGCCTGTATAAAAGAACCTTGGTCTTTCCCATTTTAGGCCTCGATGCAAAGGCCCTCACGGGCCATAATGATTTCTTGAATGGGGCTTTTTTTCAGTTTTTTCTGGTACCGTTTTTCCAGGACCTCCAACTGGGCATCGCTGCGGCCGGGATCATGGTGAAAGAAGACCAGCTTTTTAACCCCCCCCATGGCCGCCGCCTCCATGGCAAACTCATAAGTGGAATGGCCCCATCCGGTGTAACGCTGATACTCGGCGGCACTGTACTGGGCATCGTGGATGAGGATGTCGGCGCCGGAAAAAAAGTGCATGAGCCCCTCATTTTCTCCCATGGCGGCGGCTTCTCCTTCCAGGGCGGCTTCTTCGTTATACCCCGGATCCTTGGGATCCACGGGAAAGAGGTTCCTAAAGGGCTCATGGTCATAAATCGTAACAATGGACTTCCCCTGGTACTCAAAGCGAAAACCCAGACAGAGGATGGGATGGTTCAGGAGCTTGGTCGACACCTTTAGACCATCACCCATGTCGAGGGTGGTTTCGGTGAGTTCATGGTACTCAATGTCTGCGGCCAGTTCACTCTGCCGCACAGGCCAATATCGGTACGAGAGGAGATCCCCGATAATGGCAGAGAGGGTATCATCGTTATAGGAGAGGGGCCCCCGGATCCGCAGCTTCGAGCCGGGGATAAAAATCGGGGTAAACATGGGAAACCCCATGATATGATCCAGATGGGTATGGGAAAGAAAGATGTCCAGGTCAGGGGGGCGGTTCTTAAAATCCTTGGCCAAAAGGAAATCCCCCAGGGGTTTTACTCCCGTGCCCAGGTCTACTATGACCAGCCGCTTTCCGGCACGAATTTCAAGACAGGAAGTGTTACCCCCGAATTGAACGGTCCTTTGCCCTGGACAGGGGATGGATCCCCGGACTCCCCAAAATCGAACACTTAACATGCAATACTCCGATTAACGATTCTAACCTACCCTAAGAAACAGCTCAGCCTCTTCGATTTCATCATGCACCTGCCCATCTATATCCTCAAAGACCTGGTCCTGATCTATGCCCAGGGTCTCCCACACCAGGGGCGGAAGAGCCTGGGGATGGCGGTTTCCGGAAAACCCTATCCGCGATGAGGTTGAATAATAGTTTGCCACAGCCACGGTATAGAGGAGTTCCCGGTACTCCCCTGAGTAATCGGCATAATCATGGTGATGGATGATCACATCTCCCACGGGGCCATGGAGGGACCAGGCATCGACGATAAGAGCCCCGGCCCTGGAATGGGTCCATTTGATTAAACCCTCTTCAGCCTCATGGAGGGCCTTCCCCTCCCGGTCGGCCATGACAATGCAGCGAAGGTAATTTTTTGCCAGCACTCCGTTTAAGGCGACCTTGCCAAGATCGTGGAGCAGCCCGGCGGCAAAGTACTCCTCTGCATGCATGACATCGATTCCCCGGATCCTCGCCAAAAGCTTGGCTGCAATGCCCACGCACAGGGAATGCCGCCAAAGACCTTCTATGCTCAGGCTCGGGTCTTTGCTCTTATCGGTCCTATAATTTGCCTGATAAAATCCGATGATGGCCGTAGAGAGGGCCAGGTTTTTTACGGTGTTCATTCCGAGCATAACCATAGCTCTGGCCAGGCTGGTCACCGGCTGGCCTGCCCTAAAGTAAGCGGAGTTAACAAGCTTTAGAACCCTCCCCACCAGAATGGGGTCTAAAGAAACTACATGATTCAAATCTGCGGGACTGGTATTGGGATCGTTACAGACCTCCAAAATCTTATTCACCGAAGTAGGAAGGCTGGGCATGGTTTTTATAAAGTCGTGTAAAGATCCGGCTATATCCATGAATTATGGCCCATACCCCTGCCGCGGCGGATCTGCCTCCAGGGCCAGATTTCTGAGGGGCCGGGCAGATACCTCCCGGGAAAACTCCCCCGGTTCGGGATGAAGGGGATCAGACTCGCCGTAGGCTGCCACTGTAAAGTGATAGAGGGTGCCGTTCTGCAGCCCCTCAATGCGTATGCTGGTCCGGTTACCCACATCAATGGGTGAAGGTCTTACCATGGACTCGATTATAGCATGAACTCCAAAATATTCCCCCCTGGTGGTGCCGTAATATACCACGTAGCCCTGGAGGTCCCGGGAGGGCACGGCCCGCCATGAAAGCTCCACAGCCCCATCCATGGGGACCGCAAAAACCTGGGTAGGAGGCGGAGGAGGTTCCGCACCATGATAGACTATCCTGATTTCCGACAGGTAGGGGGAGCTTTCGCCATCTATGCCGGGGTAAAATTCGGCAGCCACTTGAATATACCGGCCCCGGATTCCCGTAAGATCCCGGCCGCTTTGAATGGGTATCCAGGGGGCATCCCGTAATAAGAATGGATTAGCCCCGCAGCGGTAGTAAAACACTATCTCCGCATGATCGGAAAACCGCAGAGGTCCCGATCCTGCATACTCATTCTGAAGCCCCTGGGAGCTGGAGGTCCAGCCTCCAAAGGCATCTATGCGCTGGATCCGGCTAAAGGAATGGCCCAGATCCAGGGGACGGGTTTCGAGCCTCCCCGCTCTGGGGGCATATGAAGTAAGGCTTGCGGGTTCTACAAAGCCCCGGTATATCCGGAACTCATCCAGCATCCCGGTGAAATAGCTCCCCAGGGTAATCCGGCTATCTTCTCCTATCCGGGGGCTAAACACTTCGCCCCCCTCCCCTCCCGTAGAGGTGGCATAGCTAATGGCTTCCACCCTGCCATCCACCAGGTATTCCAGGAGCCCCAGATCCGCATCAAAGCGAATGAGGTGATGACTCCATGTCCGGGGAAGAAGCACAGGCCCGACCAGGGTAAGGGACATCCTGGATTCGCCCCCGGGGGAAAAGAAAAAATCATCGAAGGACCAATGAACCCTGTTTCGTTCTATACTGCAATGGATGCTCTGCTCTTCGATAGACCCCGAGACCCCCTGCCTGAGGGAGGGGGCAGCAGCCACCGTGGCAGATACCAGAGACATGATAATTTCACCGTTTTGAAGATTCTGGGGAAAAAGCCAAAACTCGATGGTAAAATCTCTGACATGATTATGGGAAGCAAAGAGGGCATTCCTTCCAGGTCTTATGGTAAAGCTCTGATCCTGGGTTCGGCCATTAAAAAGGGCCGCCCCTGATCCTATCCTACTAAGGGGACGGGGAGCCGCGGCGGTATCAAAGGAGGGGTCCACCCTGTAGCGGCCCATGGAATCGGTATAGCTCAAGGGGTGAGCTTCATCAAAGGAGAGGGCCAGATCGAGGAGAGCCCCCGAAGAGCCAGGAAACCGGTCATTATACACGGCGCTGGAAAGGAGCATCACAGGCTGGGGCCGTATGTTGGGGGCTTCGCTAAGTCCCTGCCGGGTCTCCAGCATATCCCAGGAAGAGTCGGCCCCTATGACGAGGGTCCTTTCTCCCAATCCGTATGCTCTACCGTATAAGAGGAAAAAGCAATACAATACCAGTATGGCGATGGGTTTGTGTTTCATATCCATGTTCTCTCTATTATATCGGTACATTTTTAGGACAGATTGACCCATGGAACTCGACAGGGACAGTAAAAACAGGGAGCACCTCAGGGAATATGTCAGGGAAGCACCCCTTTCACCGGGGGTCTATCTATGGAAGGATGAAGAGAACCGCATCATCTATGTGGGAAAGGCCCGGCTCCTAAAAAACCGGCTCTCCTCATATTTTTCCCGGACCAGGGATGTGAAAACCGCCGCCCTGATGCGCCATAGCCGGTCCATAGAGACCATCATGGTGTCAAATGAGTATGAGGCCCTGCTATTAGAAAACACCCTGATAAAACAGCATAGCCCCAAGTACAATATTTCCCTGAAGGATGGAAAAACCTACCCGGTAGTCCGGATCAGCACCGGAGATTACCCCCGGATTTTCCGGACCCGGTTCATAGTCGAAGACGGGAGCCTCTACTTCGGGCCCTTTGCCAACATCCAGGGCCTGGACAGAACCATGGAGCTCATCGAAAAGCTCTTTCCCCTAAGAAAATGCAGGACCCTAAAAAAAAGAAACAATCCCTGCATGTACTATCATATAGGCCGCTGCCTGGCCCCCTGCTGCGGGAAAGCTGATCAGAAAGAATATGCAGCCCAGGTTGAACGGGTCCGTAAACTCCTGGACGGTGAATCATCGGAGTTAATAAAGGAACTCCATGGGAGCATGAACAGGGCAGCCCAATCATTGCGGTATGAAGAAGCGGCGGATATCCGGAATGCCATCCGGGCCATAGAGGGACTTAACGAAACGAACTCGGTGATCGATTTTGATGGGGAAAGCCGGGACTACATAGCCTGGGCGGAAGAAGGAATCTTCACCGCCTTTTCGGTTCTCTCCTTCCGGGGAGGCCGCATGACCGGCCAGGAGCTTTACAGCTCCCGTTCTGCGGCGGATGAAGATGATGCCCTGGAGACCTTTATAAGCGCCTACTATGATATCACCCGGCCTCCTCCGCCCCGGGTATACCTGCCCAAGCTGGGAGAAGCTTTGCAAGCCCAAAAGGGAGAAACCGAGGGGGACTTTTCATTACTCCGCTACTTTGAGGAGCAGTTTGGCTCGGTGCCTGAGTTTCTTATCCCCTCGGAGAAACGCCACCTGGCCGCCATCGCCATGGCCCACCAGAACGCCCAGGAAGAGCTGCGGCGGCGGCTTAAGGAACGGGGTGCCGGACCGGCTCTGGAGGAGCTGCAGCGTCTCTTAAACCTAAAGAAACGCCCCGAAAGGATGGAGGGCTTCGATGTATCCCACCTGGGGGGAAAGTATACGGTGGCATCCCTCATCAGTTTTAAGAATGGAATCCCGGATCGAAAAAATTACCGCCACTACAAACTGAAAACCCTGGGGGGCAAAATCGATGATTATGCCGCCATCACCGAGGTGGTCAAACGCCGTTACTCCCGGCTTCTGCGGGAGAACCTGGAACTGCCTGACCTGATCCTCATTGACGGCGGCCTGGGCCAGGCGAATGCCGCCCAGGGGGTGATAGATGAGCTGGGCCTTCCCTGTGAGGTTGCAGCCCTGGCAGAGCGGAATGAAGACATATGGCTCCCCGGACAGAGGGAAGCCATTAAGCTCTCGAAAAGGACCGAGGCCCTCAAGGTCCTTCAGCACCTGCGGGATGAGACCCACCGTTTCGCCAGGATATTGCACACCAAGCTAAGAACCAGGGATCTTACTTTTTCATTGATTCAATCTGTAGAGGGGATAGGCCCCAAACGGGGAGCGGAATTAATGAAAATTTACGGAAGCGTAGAAAACATTGCCCAGGCCAGTCCAGCCGACATTGCAGAAAAGATCCGGATTTCCGAAACCGCCGCCCTCTCTTTACGGTCCGCCTTGATCCTGGCCCTGGAAGACAGGAATGCCAAGAAGCCGGTGAAACAAAACAGGGCCTCCAGGGCGGCGGCCCTTGCTGATATCGCCGCGGAGGATCCGCCGAAGTACCCTCTTAGCGGGCTTCCATCAGAACCCTCAGATCCTCCGCTTCACCCCTGAGTTTTTTCAGGGCCTTCAGTTCTATCTGCCGTACCGTTTCGGTGGAAAGACCCATCTTGCTGCTTATTCCCCTTAGGGTATGGTACTTTGCACCCTTAAGCTGGTAACGGTACATTAAAATCCTTCGTTCCCTCTCTTTCAGATTGTTTAATACCCTAAGAGTGGCATCCCGGGAACTCTTACGCAGAAGCTCCCTTTCGGGACTGTAGGTATAATCCCCATAGCTCTCCATGAGGGGTCTGGGATCATTCCGGCCCTCTGCTCCATCGTAGGACAAGACATCGTAAGAGTAGCTCAACATAGCCCTGACATCATCTTTTGAAACATTAATTTCCTGAGCAATCTCTTCGATCTTGGGCTGACGCATGTGGATCTGGTTTAACGAATAGTTGGCCCTCTGGATCTTCCTGAGAAGCTCTTCCTTTCGGTGGGGTATCCGGATGGTTCTATGCTTGTTGGACAAGTACCTGGAAATAGCTTGGCGGATCCACCAGGCCGCATAGGTAGCAAAACGGACTTCCTTTTGGTAGTCATACTTATCCACCGCCTGCATGAGACCCATATTTCCTTCCTGGATCAGATCCATGAGGGACAGCTTTGAACTAAGGTAGCCCTTGGCGATCTTGATCACCAGCCGGAGATTGGCTTCGATCATCTGCTGCCGGGCAGCATCATCCCCATCCTGGATCCGTCTGGAAAGCTCCAGTTCCTTTTCAAAGGACAATAGGGGGATCCCCCGGATCCGCTGATAGTAGGCCTGTAGGATCTCATCGTCGATCATTTTCCTGTTATGTTTCACGTTCTGCTCCTACTATATTAGTAGCAAAATCCGTGCCAACTTAGGCTGTTTATAAAAGAAATTTCTTAATTCTTTATATTATAAGGAATTAGCTAGAGAGAAATTTTAGGGTTTATTTAGATTCACCCCAAAGTGTATGAAATTTGATACATCACAGTAGGGGGGTGTATGGAAATTTGGACGTCCCTGTGATATATTTCCTCCCATGATTGAGTACATAGTGCCGGGCAATATAGATCATCGCATCCTCGCTAAGGCCTCGGCACTCTTGCAGGAGGGGGGAACCCTGGCCCTGCCCACAGACACCAGCTGGAGTGTGGTCTGCTCAATGAACTCCAGGGAGGGAATAAAAAAACTTAAAGCCCTGTCCAAGGAAAAAAATGAGCGGCTCTTTACCCTCCTCTGTTCCGATATTTCCCAGTTTGGTGAATTCTGCAGCCTGGACAACACCAGGTTCAGACTCATTAAACGGCTCACCCCCGGCCCCTATGTGTTCATCCTCAAAACCCTCCTGGGCACCGAAAAGGCCCTGGGGCTTCGCCGCCGGGAAGTTGGGGTACGCCTTCCCGATTACCCGGTGCCCCTGGCACTGATCGATTTCCTCGGCTGCCCCCTCTACGGCATCACCGCAAAAAGAACCATGTCCCACAACAATGAATATTTTGATGATGATCCGGAAGATGAGGAGGGTTTTTCTGCCTTCTACCGGGAAGAGACCCTCTTTGACGGAGGCTGGGAGTTGGAAGACATCCAGGGCCTGGATCTGGTCCTAGATCCGGGGGAGGAACGATCAAGAATTTTTTCCACGGTCCTGGATCTGGGGAACCCGGAGGTGGAGGTGCTCCGTCAGGGAGCCGGCCCCTGGCCCGTCTAAAAAGTAAAAATCGCCGATACTATATATACTTATATTATGGAAAAGAACTGGTTCCGGGTTGTATTTAGGCGGCGTCTTCTCATCACCTTTCTGATCCTGACCCAGCTAGCCTTTATCCTCTTTGTTATAGCCGGCACCCACTTTGTTGTCCGTTATGTAGATTTCTTTCTCCAGGGCTTTAGTCTCATCGTATGTTTTTACATCCTTAATAAAAAAGAAAAATCGGCCTACAAGCTCACCTGGATCTTTCTGATCCTCCTCTTCCCCATCTTCGGGGGCCTGGTCTATGCCTTCTTTCACGTCCAGTTAAGTCCCAGGAAGCTCCGGCGTCAGATGGCAGAGGTTGATCATCAAATAAAACCCCTTTTTTCTATCCCCGCAGATTCCCTGCCGGACCTCGCCCTGGAACACCGGGAATGTCTGCCCCAGGCCCAATATTTACAGAACCATGCGGGGTACCCGGTCTACCAAAGAACCAGGTCGCTCTACTTTGAATCGGGGGAGGGGTTCTACGAGCAGGCCATGATAGAAATGGAGAAGGCCGAAAAATATATCTTCCTCGAGTTCTTCATCCTCCGCCAGGGAAAGATGCTGGACCCCATTCTGGACCTCTTGGAAAGAAAATCCCGCCTGGGGCTTGATGTGCGGATCATCTATGATGATTTGGGATGCTTTATGTCCCTGCCCCCCAATTTTAAAACTTATTTGGAAGGGAGGGGAATTAAGACCATGATTTTTAATCCCTTTAAACCCATCCTATCAACCCTTCAGAACAATCGGGATCACCGGAAGATAGTTTCCATAGATGGAAAGGTAGCCTTTACCGGGGGCATGAACCTGGCTGATGAATACATCAATGCCCGGGAACGTTTTGGCCACTGGAAGGATGCGGCTATCATGATAGAGGGAGAAGCAGCCTGGAGCTTAACCCTCATTTTTCTTCACATGTGGAATTTAGAGAAAAAGGTAAAGGAGGAGTTCAGGGACTTTTACCCCTGGAATGAAGAAGCCTGTACCATAGAGTCCGATGGCTTTGTTCAGCCCTATGCCGACAGCCCCATTGACGAAGAAAATGTGGGGGAGCATGTATACATCCAGATCATAAACAATGCAAAAGAGTATGTGTACATTAGCACCCCCTATTTGATCATAGATGACAACCTTCTTTCGGCCCTTTCCTTGGCTGCCAAGAGCGGAGTTGATGTGCGGATCATTACCCCCTACCGCTGGGATAAATGGTTCATGGCCATAGTTTCGCGATCCTATTACAGGCAGCTCATCATTTCGGGGGTAAAAATTTATGAGTACACCAAGGGTTTTAATCATTCCAAAACCTTTGTGTCTGATGATCGGGTGGCCACCGTGGGAACCACAAACCTGGACTTCCGGAGCCTTTACCTCCACTTTGAATGCGGAGTCTGCCTCTATAAGACATCGGCGGTGGGGGCCGTAAAAAACGACTTCCAGAATCTGATCCTGGTGAGCCGCCAGATCAGTCTCAGAGATTGTGCCCGGAACACGGCCCAGCGGATCTTCCAGGATGTCCTTCGGCTCTTTGCCCCCCTCATGTAGATCCGGATTAAACCCAGTAAATTGACCTTCCCCCCCATAGCAGGTATAGTATGAAATGACACCCGGAGGGTAGGATAGTGGCTATTCCGCGTGGTTTGGGAGCAAATTGCCGATAATATAAGTCTATGCAATATATAGACTTACGGGCTGGCAAGCGCCCAAAAGGTCAAGTGGAGGTCAATTTTGAATTACCATGCCTTTAAAAAGCCAAAAAAACTGAAAAACGGTAAGAAGGTCTATCGCTGGTACTATTACTGGATAGACGATACCGGAAAGCAGATCCAAAAGTCCTGCGGAACCAAGGTCAAAAACCGCCAGCAGGCTGAGGACTATATCCGCACCCTTCCCCCGCCGCCAAGGTCAGCCACGCCAGCCGATGGCAAGTCCAGCGGTATTTATGCAGTACCGGCCCGGCGGCAGAATAACAACGACCTGCTGGTGCGGGAAATAGCCGAGACCATGTACCTTCCGGGGAGTCCGCACCTCCAGCGCCGCCAGCAACTCAAAAAATCAACGAGTAAAGAGGTCGCCATCGCAGGCAGGGTTTTTATGAAGCACATCGTGACGGTATGGGGAGATCGTATGCTCCGCTCCCTGGAACTGGACGAGGTTATGAATTACCTGTTTTCTGTGAAGCTCTCTGGCTCGTGGAAAAATCAATATATTTCACACCTGAATGAAATATACCAAGAAGCGCAATTCCTGGGCTGCAAGATATACAAGCCCACATTCCCATCCATCGGGCGTGAATATAACAAAGCGGACATTTTTTCAGAAAAGGAACTTGAGCAACTTTTCAAACCAGAGCATTTTTCCCATGACTTTTATCTGTTTTTCCTGACGGCGCTTTCCGGCGGCCTCCGGCTGGGCGAGATACGAGGGCTCAGGGTGAAGCAGATCGTTTTTGAAATTAAGGCCGTTATTATAGACGGCTTTATGAAAGACGATTATACCACCCGGACGGTTTACAATAAGCGAGGCACACCAGAACACCCGAAACTCCGTGTCGTCCCCTACCCCGATTTTACCCTCGACCTGCTAAAGCAGCATATAGAGCGCTCCGGCGCAGGCGGCGATGACTTTGTTTTCACATATAACGATCTGCCGATATCGAAATCTATGGCATCAAGGGCTTTTACCGTGGCTTTGATAAATGCAGGGCTTACATGGGATATAGAAACCTTAAAAGAAAAGAAATACTGGAAAAACGGCCATATTACGATAAAGCGCCATATTATCCCTGACGGACGGCGCTTCATCTCCCACTCGCTCCGGTATACCTACATCACCCGCATGAGCCGATATATGCCAGCCGAGGACTTGTTAAAGCTGACAGGTCACGATTCCAAGGGAATGGTCGATTACTACAACAGGACTAATTTGGAAATGCTACTCTCAAAAATCCCGAAGGTCGCAGATGCAACCAGCGCCCTACTCCCGCAGGCTATTGGCAAAACTTAAAATTCGGGGAGAGGGGATTCGAACCCCTGATCTCCAGTTCCCAAAACTGGTGGACTAGCCACTGTCCGACCCCCCGGCGCTGTTATATCTTACCTGTTTTTTTCTTTAGGATCAATGGACAGGCTATCTGTAACAGCGCCGGAACCCTGCATGGCCATAAGCCACCACCTCGGCACGTCCGCGCCCCCATGATGTATATACCTTGAAATTACCGAAGCACCGCCGAAACCGTAACACGGGCAGGCCCAGCACAGCACTCCGCAGGGAAATTGCGTCGACGCAGGCGCTTCCCCCTTCCCCAGCCAGTGCATTTGCTTGTTTGTACAGTATCCTTTAGGGTGTTACACGTTACACTTTTTTATTTAAAATAAGTTAATATACTAGGAAATAAAAAATATGTATTTTACTCTCTGGAGAGTAAAGACTAATAAATTTAATATATAGAAATAGGACTGTAAAACAGGATTAAAAGCGTAACTCGTAACAACCGCACGGCTGGGAGAATTTAGGTACTGTGCCGCCCCCCCGCCGGGGGTGCAATTATTCGGCGAGCCCTGCTTTCTAGGATTTGCCTGCCGGATTTTTTTCCAAGGCAACAAAAAAGCAATTATTGTTAATAGCTTGTGTTGCTCCCTGGGTTTATTATTCCGGTATGGCAGAGGTAATCCCGGCAGAATACGCCAGAATTTGCGGCGTGGCTCCGTCCGTGATATCACGGAAAATCCAAAATAAAACCCTGATAAAGAACGCCGCAGGTATGCTGGACACCGAAAATCCAGTGAACGCCCGGTATATGGCGAAGCGGCGGCTCAAGAGCAATAACAAGGCGCTGGAGTCTGTCGACGTGAAGGATGATCCAAAGCCCGACCCGGTAGACTTCACCCGCCTGACCGACCATGAAATATCCGAATATGCAGGGCTTCCGCAGCGCCTGCTAGGGTTTACGCTCCGGCAGCTTGTAACCCAATTCAAGGGCCTGCCCGGAATGCAGGAGTACGTGAAGATGCTCAAGGATTTATCCGCAGCGGACGAGCGGGATCAGAAGGTCAGGGAGCGCCGCCTGCAGCTCATCGAGAAGGACTTTGTAATTGCACGGCTGGTGCAGTACCTGGACATTTTAATGAAACAACTCCTTGAATATCCCGAATCTACCGTCGACGAAATAATCGCCCTCGTACAGGCCCAAGGCGGCGCAGCGAGGCTGGAGGTAAGCCGAAAGCTGGAGGTGGGTATTTCCAAAATCATAAAGGACTCCAAAGACCAGCTTATAAAGGAACTGAGCGGACTCCGGGCCAAGTACCAGGACGCTGACGGGCTGGATCAAAAAATAAGAGATACCGTGGCCGAAGCTATGGAGGATGGGGAATAAAGCAACATCATGACTGCCACAGATACACTTTACCGAAATGAGGTCTTTTCAGGTGACATTGATTTTTTAGTGGAACACCTCGGCAAGATCACCGATTCTCTGCACCATGAACTGCCCAGCGAATTTATAGAGCGGGTGCGCTATTTAACCAGCGACCTCACGCCGTTCCCTGGAAAGTTCTCCTTTGAGAAGTTCCCCTACTTCCGGGAGATCGTCGACTGCTTCAGTCCCATCGACCCCACGCAAGAAATAGTTTTAATGAAGGGCGCTCAAATGGGAGCCACCACCGCCGTCCTTGAGACCGTTCTGCTTTATAACATTATGAGTGATGCCAAGGCGCAGATGTACGTCACCGCAGACGCAGGGCTTATGAAGACCTCAGTGCAGGTGCGGATCGAAAAGATGATCGATAATGCCGGAGCCCGTGACCTTATATTTTCACAAAGCCGGAAACGCAAGGGCAGCCGGAACACAGGGGACACCGCCATCGCTAAAGAATACCCCGGCGGATACCTGCACTGCTTTGGAGGCCGCAGTCCGGCCCGGTTCCGTGGCATCTCCTACCCCTGCGCCCTGGCCGATGAGGTGGATGCATTTCCTGACTCTATTCCAAAAGAGGGAACGGTCATCGACCTCGTGCGGAACCGCACTAAAGCATACACAGGCAGCAAGCGTAAAATCCTCTGGACTTCCACGCCGCTTATAAAGCAGACATCAAAGGTCGATAAACTTTACCTTGACGGCGACCAGCGCAAATTTCTCGTGCCGTGCAAGCACTGCGGGACTCCCCAGGAACTGGTCTGGCATGGAAAAAATGAGGACGGCTATACCTGGGGAATTATATGGGAAAACGACGAAGACTCCAATCCTATACTGGAGACCGTGGCATACAAGTGCAGCAACCCGGACTGCGCCAAGACCATGAAGAACTATGACAAGGCCGTGATAATTCCACGCGGGGAATGGAAGCCCACCGCAAAGCCCATCGCTCCCAACCGCAGATCTTACCACGTCACGCCGATCTACAACCCGCCCGGTATGTACTCCTGGGAGGATATGGTTCTGCAGTGGGCAGAATGCTGGGACTTGAAAACCAACCGCCTGAAGGATAAAGAGAAATACAGGGTGTTCAGAAATACCACCCAGGGCCTCACCTTCGAAGAGCTAGGCGGGAAACAAATCGAATATGAAAGAGCAATCCAGTTCCGGCGCACGGGCTTCATAATTACAAATGACGAGTCCGGCCTTATCGCCCGTGGCGTTCCCAACGATCTCGCCCTGCAGGATTCCGGCTCCCCTATCCTCATTATAGCAGCATCTGTCGATGTACAGAACGACAGGCTCTTCGTCGACGTGAAAGGTTACAGTGTGGGTGGTGTAACTTGGACTTTAGAGTTTATTGAATTGGAGGGGAACACCGCCGATTTTAATGGAGTATGGGATCGGCTTGATACCATTATTAGTGACAAGCGGTACATAGGAACGGACGGCAAGGTTTACCGGATACAAATTACCATGATCGACTCCGGCCATAATACCGAGTATGTATACGAATATGTCAAACGGCACTCCGGCGGCGTGTTTGCCTGTAAGGGCAAAGACTACCTGATCAACGGCGAGACATACCAATTCTTCAGTCCCAGCGCCCAGGAAAAAATCGGGTTTCGGAATGCCCTGCATATAAGTACCGGAAAATTAAAAGACAAGATTAGTAATGCCATGACCTCGTCGTTTTGGGTAACAGGCCAGCCCCAGCCGTGGTGGTATCCCAACTTCAGGGAAGATGCCCGTGACGATTATTTCAAACAGTTTGAGGCCGAAAGCCGAGAGGAAAAAAGGGATGCTATTACTAAGCAGTTTCGGGGATATATTTGGAAGCAGAAATTCGGACAGGACAACCACGCCCTGGACTGTTATGTTTACAATTTAGCGGCGCTAGAGCTTGCCGCCGAATACTGGTGCAAGGAACACCTCGGCCTGCCAACGCTGGACTGGACGGCCTTTTGGGAGCTTGCAAAGCAGGGCGAGTTTTATCAATAAAACTATGCCAGCCCAGCCCAGGAGTCAACCACCTTTTTAGCTTCCGCTGGTTTGTAATTAAAAAAACGGCACAGGTATTCCCATGCGCCATCCCATGCGATTTCTTTTTTCAAAAAAGCCACCCGCATCTGATCCACCGTCTCATACGGATTATTTACCCGCACACTGTCGTCAAACATTTTCTACTCCTTCAATAAATAAAAATCCGGTCTGTGATGTATTCTTATATGAACCATCGGCCTTTCGGGGAGCCCCTTCTAATTCCCAAACGTGCATCTCATTTTTTGAAAAGAAGGTTCCCCAATGATTACTCGTTCTGAGAAAAGCCATCCTCCCCTCTATTATCCCAAGGCGGTATTCAGAAGCCTGCTTCCTATTGTGACTTTGCGATTTATGTATTTTTCTTGTGCTTGCCGTGCTAGGCCCGCCATCACACAGGAAGGTAAAGGTTAGGATTTTGTTTTCATGGATTTTATCCACGGCTTCCTTGTTTTCTTTGTAGAATTTATTTGCCTCTTTCCAATCGGCTTTCATTTTTTCCATAAAGTTCATTTCTTATCTTCCCCTTTTGGCCAGCGCCGTCCGGCGCTCGGCCTAGTGCGGAACCGCAGAACATCGTCACGGAAAATTAAAAACTGGTATCGGTTCCCCCTGCCTATAGTGCGGATGCCATTATCAGCGCACCAGTTCTGCACCGTGCGTGGAGTGCATTTCTCTCCCGCAGAGACGGTTTCCACATCAGCGGGCCAGCCATCGAAGGTATCAATCCAGTCAGGTTTTTCTTCAGCCATAAATAATTATATATCATAATGGCTAGTGGTATACCCAGCCGCCTTTGCATTGGCATCTGTGGCCACGCTCCGGTAAAGGCTAGAGCCACAGGGAAGCAGCCCCCGGCGCACCTGCTCCCTGAGCCATATACCAGCAGCCACCCTTGAATAATCGTCCGTAAAGGCTATGGTATCACCCAGCTCGCCAGACTCATCGGCAGGCCCCAGCACCTCAAAGAGCGTCATTTTATCGCCGTACATATTAAGCATTAACAGCCTCCCCATATACGCTGTCAAACCTTGCATGGTCGTATGAGTAATAGTCTATAGTTCCAGTGGTGTCAAATTTTACAAGATACTCCTTTTTTAATTCGCAGAATACCTTGAAGTTTACCGCCCACAAGCGAGCCCCATCCTTGCGCTCAACCCACGCCCGATTACCAACATAATCATGAACGAGGCTGGCTCCCTCTTTTAACGAAGCCAGCGTTTTTTCAAATCCGTATGTTCTCATCCTGCACCCCCCCCTATGATCCCACCGTAATACTACGGAAGCCAAGCTCCCGTGCCTTTGCTATAGCCTGCTTTTTTGCCTCGGTATATGTTCCAGTGAAAGCGTGTGGCTCATCTTTACTGCCCATGTAAAAAATCCAGCGCCCGAATCCTCTCGGCTGCTTGAGCCATACGTTGTAATATTCCCTTGTTTCTACCCTTACCATTCCGTCCTCCTAATTTCCAAATGTTCTGATCGCATTAAAGTTCTTGTCGGTTCCCTTGGGTGTAAAGCCCTCGTTTGCCAACGCCCAAAGGATATCGTTTGCCGTGTTCCCTGCTTCGGAACAACCCTGCCGTGCCGCCTTGATAAGCTCAGGAAGCGCCGCCAGGCAAGCGTCAAATTCGGGCTGTGTTGAAGTCCCAAACTTCCCAAGAACCATCTCCTTCCCCTCGGCATCAATAAACACGTTTTCTTGTCTTTTATTCATTTTCCGCTCCTTTATTAATTCCCAAAAAATTGAGAATCTCGTCAAGCTGTTCTAAAACGTGGCCAGCGTCCCCAACGTGACCCCAGTTTACTTCTTCAGGGCTGTACCCCAGGTGATTTTGGATAAAATCGCTCAGGGTTCCGGCTTTTTCGCTTGCCTCTGCAATTTTGCCTATAAAAGCGTTCAGGGCATCTTCGTTATTTTTCATAAAATCCTCTCCTTTGCCTTTCGGCTTATATTATAATTATAGCACCATAGCGAAAAATAAGTCAAGTCTTTTTTCAAAAAAAATCAAAAAAAATGCAGATTTTTTTTGAAATGGTACACGTCCATGTAGTAGTTTGGGGAAATCCGGCCTAATTTGTAAAATTTTCCGGCGCTTAATAGCTTGTATATACCCCTGCCAATAAAATGCGTTCATGGCAGTAATTGAGGAAGGGCATCCGGCCCTATCCGGCTCGGCAGCGGAATCCTGGGCTGACCTTGTAAAAAATAGCAAGATAATCCTCTATGAATTAGACAAGGCAATCCTAGCCCTGACACGGGAGGGCCTAAAGAGCTTCACCCTTAATACAGGACAGACCACCCACAACGTCACCCCCCTCGACCTCCCCGTTTTAATTCAGCGCCGCAAAGACCTCATAGATCAAATTGAGCGCATGGATGCCCAGGCTCAGGCCGAGGCAACTCCCCCATCGCTGGTGCAGGTGGTTCCCAAATGCTAAGACACAATATGATGCCGAGCGGAAATCCAAAAGAACTGGACGACGTCCTCGCATACTTTGTACGGAACGCCATCGACGACGTGTTTGACGGCGATACCTTTGACAATTCATTCGGCCCCACCCGGAACTACCTGTGGGAAAATGGCGTGGATTACTACACGCTCCGGCACAGGTCAATCCAACTTTACATCGAGAACCCTTACGTGTCCGGCATCATAAACCGGATGCTTCGGAACGAGATATTCACCGGAATAATACCGGAGGCGACCCCGCTGGCTTCCGTTATCTGGCCGGACATGGAACAGCGAGACAGGGAAAAACTGGCAACGGACTATTCGGAAAAAATGACCGAGGCTTTCCGGCTCTATGCTTCGGACTGCACGGTCTTCGATTATCGAGAGGAGCTTACCTTCGGGGAATTCCAAAACCAATGCCGCCTTGAGTCCATGCTTTGCGGTGACGGCATCATTGTATCCCATATAAACCAGCGCACCAGGCTTCCCTGCTGGGATTGGATCAACGGCAACTATATAATGACCGACCCCGAATACAGAGTTCCCAAAGGCCACAGGGTGGTTCACGGCGTGGAACTCGACAGCCAGGGCAGGCACGTTGCATACCATGTGCGGGAGTTTGACGGCGAGAATATATCTTTCAAACGAATCCCTGTCACAGGGAAAAAATCCGGCAGGCAGATCTCCTGGATGATTTACGGCGGGGACAAGCTCCTCAACAGCGTGAGAGGCATTCCCCTTCTTGGAAATATCCTTTATATGCTCAAAGACCTGGACAGGTACAAGAACGCCGAACTGCGAGCGGCGGTGGTAAACAGCCTCCTCCCCATGTTTATCTCAAGGGAAAAAGAGGGAACTCCGGCGCGGGGAGTCATTGACGGCATGGGCAGGTACAACGCACCCGATGCCGGAACTCCAGCTTCGGTCGAGGCGGAAAAGAAAGCCTCCGCCGATACCCAGCAGGCGCAGGACTCCCATCAGCCAACCGCCGCCCTGCTCCCCGGCACGGTCATGGACAGGCTCGCGCCCGGCGAGAAACCCGTCAGCTTTGATACCCAGCGCCCGAATGTCAATTATGGAAACTTTGAACGGATCATCCTTTCCGGCATAGCATGGTCAAGAGGTATCCCGCCCGAAACGGTGATCATGCAATACACCAGCAGCTACTCCGCAGGCCGCCAGGCTAATAATGAATATCAGATAAACCTCAAATACCTGACCTTTAAACACGCCAAGGATATCGGTCAGATTATATACTCAGAATTTACTATTCAGTCCGCCCTGCTGGGCCAGCTTGATCTTCCAGGGTTCTTGAACTGCGTTTTTGAACCGGCGCAGTGGAAGCTCCGAGGAGCTTGGCTCAAATGCGAATGGTCTGGTCTCTCAAGGCCGTCCGTGGATATTCAAAAAGAAACGAACGCCATGAGAACCCTGCTGCAAATGGGAGTCATTACCCACGACATGGTCGCTCGCCAGTTCAGCGGCCTCGACTTCAGGGCAGTGCAAAACAAGCTGGAGATAGAGCGGGAGCTTATGGACAGCCACGGTTTTAAGCCCACATATTCCTCGGAAAAAAACGGTCAAACACAAACCACGCCGGAAGAGGAAGATAAATCCGAGGACTTACTAGCAGCCGAACAGGAGATCGAAGAGTATCTAGCAAACGGAAGCGCAGAGCTTCGTGAACTTTGGGACAACTACCAGGACGTTCTTGCGTCGACGCAAGTGCGATGACTTTATAGGGGAGGGGCTGATTGATGAATGAAGAATTGCTAGAGCTTGGGTTTTGGAGAGCCTTTTGGATTTCGGTAAAAAGCAACCCCGAAGTTCTAAGGGCTTTTATTATAGGCTCGTTCACCGTTGTTATTTTTATCTTGCTCATGGTCGCATCCAAACTCCGGCTATTTAAAAACTTTTCGCTTGGGAAGACCGGATTGTCTGTACAGGCAAAGGAAAAAGAAAAAGAGAAGGAGTTCCAATCAGGCAACCTGGAACATCTTGTCAGGGATAATATTCAAAAGCTGGACGCGGAGCTTTTAGAATTTGCAATGGAAAAAGCCAAGCTGCTCCGGCGCAGCCTGGCCATTGAACTCCACCAAGGTATAAAGTGTTCAGCGATTCGCAAGAGCCTCTCGTCCGCTTTGCGATATCCGCTCTTTGAAGCTTCGTTCAGAAATAATTTTAAATATGTATTGAGGCCGGAAAATTCCCAATATTATATTGAGCGCCTCTTGAAAGAAATCTCTTATGAATATGAAGAATTTGCAATTGAACACGCAATCTCCTACTGTCCAAATGATGAAGATAAGAAATGCCCCTGCATACCATTATGGGAAAATATAAAAAATACCTTGGAAGACAAACTAATCGAAGATTGGGCCAATGCAATCCGGCAAAAAAATATTGATATTTGTAATAAAAAAATCGATGTCTATCGCAATTTTATCAAATCGTTTGAGGAACTCGGCGACACCACAAAGGTCAAGGTTTTTGAACACTGCATCGATAAGAACCGTGGTTACATCGAGGCTTTCATACGAAAGCCCGGATTGAGAGAAAATTAATTCCAGGAGGGAATAAAAATGATTGAATGGAAACCAGGAAAAGCACACTTTGACTACCTGCGGTCTCGCCCCTATATTCGCTTACCAAGCAACACAAGCTACCTAATCGAAAAGCACGGCGATGTTCTATATATCTGCTTTGAGGAAACATCCGGCTGTACCAAGCAGGCCCAAGCAGACGACTGGGCAGCGAACCTGAATTTTTTCCCCAAGAAATTTGATGTTTTTCCCGGCAGTAAAATAAGGGCCCACGATGGTCTGGCACGGCAGTACCTGGAAGTGCGACAGGAAATCCTCGATCTCCTATACAGCGGGAAATACAAACAAATATATGTCGGCGGTTTTTCCCAGGGCGCTGGTTTAACCACCGCCTGCGTACAGGACATCGGGTTCCGCATTGACAGGGACAAGCTCAATATCGAAGTACTCGGTATCAGCTACAGCGGGCCGAGGTTCTTTAGCCTTTGGAAGGCAGGGCTTATAAAGAAAGCCGTCAAAAACAGGCTCCTGACTATTAAAGGGAGGTGGGACCCGGTAGTTTATGTGCCTTTCAAACGAATGCCGACCTTCTTTACCTTCAGGTGGTCGCCATTCAAGCTCCGGCTCTGCTGGCCACGCCTGACCTTTTGGGGAGACTACGGCAAGGTGACATGGATCGGAAAAATACTCCGGCCATTTCCTTTACAACATGATCCAGCGCAGGTAGGTAAAAACCTGCTCGATAAATACGGGTGTTAGATGCAAGGGGAAATTATGGCTGACGAAAAATGGTCAACGAGTAAATTTTTTATAGGGATCGCCAAGGTGATAATAAACATGGCCACCGCCTCATGGGTGGTTTACACGCTTATAGCCTACACGATACTCCAGAAGATTTTTATTGCAACCAACGGCGAACTGAACGCTTATTTAACATCCCCAGTGATGATCATCTTGGTTTCCGGCTGGGTGGTCGTGTCTGTGATTATGGGATGTAACCTGCAACGAGCCGTCTCTACTATGGTCGAGAATGCAAAAATAACAGCGGAGATAAAAGCTGGTGCATCGCTCAGTAAAAATATAAATCTAACAGGTACTGCTGATGCCGCCCAAATTGTCGAGGCGGCAAAAAGATAATAGGAGTAAAAAATGAAAATCAACGTTTCAGAGGGCAAGCCAAACTTCTCACAGAGAAACAATGAGCGAGACCCCCACGGCGCTTGCAACGTCACAAGCATGGTCATGGCGTTATTCTATCTCGGATACGAATTCCCGAAAGGGAAATATGAGCAGCCGGAAGATAACCTGCACGATCACATCTCCAACAACCCCGAATGCGTAAAGTACTGCGCCGACTTTGTTTCAAAGAACCCCTGGGCAGCAGGCATCCCCGCTATGCAAATTCATGACCTGCTTTCATGGTGTACAAACCACTGGATGGGCAACCGGATCACGACCTTTTCAACCAACCGCTCCATGCCGAACATCCTTGCAGAACTGAGAGGAGGCAGGCCAGTAGTTTTATCTGGCGATTTTCCCTTTACAACATCAAAGGGAGTAAAAACAACCCTCGGACACATTGTCGTGCTGGTCGGCGCAGAATGGGATGAGGGAAACTCCGGCAACCCTGACCGGATAATTATCGATGACCCATACGGCAACACGATCAATAACTTTCAAGGATCAGGGAACGATGTCGTTTTATCCTTTGAGCAATTCGTCAAGTGGTTCAAGCCCCACAACTCCGCAACAGCGAAGTGGGGACATTTTTTTATTAAATAACGGAGGAGCCATGAATGAAAAAGGGAAAAAAAATCTTTTCATTATTATTTTTTGTATTGCTGGCCTGCTTACCGCAGGCTCTCTTTGCTTCGGAGCATACCACAGAAACAAGCACGTCAATCTACGAGACACCCTTGATGCCGCAAACGCCGGAGAACTACAACGGCAACTCGGACTCGTTACCGATGAGCTTGAGCGAGCCAGAGCAGAGATTATTGAATCCCAACAATCCGTGGAGCGACTTGAGGATATTGATCAGCGAAGGCTTGCAGGGATTGAGCGAATCGAACGAAGCGCTGAATCAATTGGAGTGGGAATTATCAACGCTAAGAGCGGAAACGAGCGAGCAGAGATTGCTATACGAGGAATCGCAGAGATTATTGACATCCTTGAGGACGAATTTGGAAGAGGCGCTGTGGGCGATTGACGTTGCCGTTGACCGAATGGAAGATGCAGAAGCCTACGCATGGTGGATTGACGGCCAGAACGAATTATTAAGGCAGCAAGTCCAGCAATACAAGAGATCGGCGAGGACAGGGTTTATCTTCGGAGGCCTGTCATTCGGAATAGGAACGCCGCTGATCATTGAAGGTATCAGAGCAGACAATAAAACGATGCTATGGTCGGGCGCTGGGGTTTTGGGAGTAGGCACTCTTGTATGGCTCGCAGGCCATTTAATATTTCAATGGTGGTAAAGGAGAGAATTGCGTCGACGCAATTAACAGGTGACAAATGACCATTTATGTTTCCGGCGCTATTACCGGAATGCCACAGGACAATAAACACGCGTTCAATAACGCCTGCTCCCAAATTAAAAGAATCGCAAAAAAGCACGGACTGCAGACCACGGTAAAGACTATCAACCCCATCAAGATAGGAAAGCAGGTCAGGACATACTTCGAAAAGTATCACCAGAGAGACCCGGAGTGGGCTGATTATATGCGCTCCTGTATAAAAAAGCTCTGCGGAGCCGACTGTGCCTATTTCCTGCCCGATTGGGCAGGGAGTGACGGTGCATCGCTGGAGAGGCACATTGTAAAACGGCTGGGTATGCCGTGTCTGGATACCATGGACGATCTTGAAAGAATTTTGACCAAATCTGCAGGTAGTTAATAGCTCTGATCTTGATTTGGCTTCTAAAATCGGAGGTACTATGAAAACCGTCACTATAGACGATGTAATTGGATATGACTGGTGGTCAGACTCCGGCATAACCGCAAAAAAGGTCAAACAGCAACTTGAGGGACTTCTTGACGGCGAGGAGATTTATGTAGAAATAAACTCCCCCGGCGGTTCCGTATATGAGGGTGCTGTTATATTTAATCTCCTGCGGGATCACGCAAAAACCCACCCTGTATCGGTGCGGATAAACTGCATGGCCTTGAGCATGGCTTCGTACATTGCTCTTGCGGCCAGAACCGTGAATAAAAATTCCATTATAACCGTATGTGACAATTCTATCGTCATGATCCACAACCCCTGGATGTATACATGGGGAGATTACCGCGAGCTTGCAAAGGACTCTGAGTACTTAGAAAAGCTGGCGGCGATGTACGGATCGGTTCACGCCTATGTATCTGGTCAGAGCGATCAGGACATACGCAAGGCAATGGACGAGGAGAGTTTTTATATCGGCAAAGAGATCATCGAGGCCGGATTTGCAAATACCTTTGACACAATAGTACAAGAGGACGACGATGCCAGCGGCATGGAGCCCGAAGGCAGAGATAATAAAATCATCAACGCAAAATTTGCGGCTAACAAGGCAATGGATAACGCCCGTGCCGCAGGTCAAAAAGACGGCACTACATACCGAAGCGAACTCGAAAAAGCCGTCGCACTTAATCCAGTGATCAAGCCGCCCGCTGCGGCGAGCGCAGGCGGAGAAAAAATATCTGGTGGAGGAGGTAATATGAAACCAGAAGAACTGTTAGCTCAAAACAAAGCCTGCTACGATGCGGTTTTCGCTCTTGGCGAAAAGGCCGCACTGGAAAAAGAGCGGGCGAGAGTTAATGCCCACATACTGCTGGGCAAGGAGGCGGGATCACTTGATACCGCCGTGAAGTACATTGAAAGCGGCGAGTCCAGCATGGACGAAAAAATCCGTGCCGAGTACCTTGCACTTTCAATGAAGAACAACCGCCTTCAGGCGCGTGATGACGACGACCCCGGCGACATCAATGTGGGTTCCGAAGGCGAGGCTGACGAGAAAGATATCGCCCAGGCTTTCCGTGCAGGTGTTCAGGGTAAGGAACTCAAGGGAGGCAAGAAATGAGCGGAGTAAACTTTGGCACTACCGAAAGCAAAGCCCTGCAGCTTGGTAATAACAAGTTTGAGCAGGGAACGATTAGTGTTGCGGCGAAAGCAACCGTCAAGGCCGGAACCATCCTGAAAAGAGACGGCGATAAAAAATTCGCTGTCGCCGTTGCAGGCGATGCTCCCGTGGGACTGGTTCCCTTTGACATGGTAAATGACAAAGACGCAGCCAAAGACCTCGGCTTCCGTGCAATCATTGGCGGTGAAGTACGAAGGGATATGGTGAACCTTAATGGCGCACCTATAACCAGCGTAATCGCTGACAGCCTCCGAGATCGCTGCGGTATTATCGCGGTCGATACCACCGACGTTTCCAGGGTGAGCCCCTAACACATAAGGAGAGATACTATGGCGAAAGATATGCCCGATCTGCTTCAGCAGGTCGTCGAGATGTACCAGCAAGAGCCGGACATTAAAAAAATGGGATTCCTTAGCTCGCTCTTTAAGACGAGACCGGAGTCCTTCACTGACGTAAACAAGATCAGCATGGACATGGTTTACGGCGGGAACGACATGGCCCCCGTGGTGAGAGACCTTAGCACCGGAGCCGTGGTGATTACCATTGACAAATTCGGAAACATGGAAGTTCCATTTCCGGTCTACTCTTTGGAAACCCCTGTGGACATTACCCAGCTCATGGATCGCTTACCAGGCGAGAGCGCCTTTGTTACCCAAAGGGTGCAATGGCACGGACGCATGGCAGCGAAGATCAAAGAGGGAACCAACAAGCACATCCGCATGATAAAAAATGCGATGGAGTATCAGGCGGCACAGGTTCTCACTACCGGAAAGTGTACCCTCACCGACGAGGATGGGAACGAAATCAACGAGCTTGATTACAAAATCCCTGAAGCACACTTCCCCGAAGTGGCCACCTCATGGGACAGCGCAAACGCAAAGCCCATCGACGACCTCAATAACCTTGACGATGTTATGCGCCCAGCAGCGCAGTGCGACATCCTCAATTATATCATGGGCAAGGACGCATGGCGGTACTTCCTGGCAAACGAACAGGTCGCCAAACACCTTGACAAAAACGTCCTCAACACCCTGCAGATATCCCCGCAGATGCGGGACAAGGGTGCGGCATATCTCGGCAAGCTCAATCTGGACGGCAGGGAGCGGCTCTTTTGGGGATATGATGCAACATACAACCCCTGGAAGCAGCCAAACAAGACCGAGTACTTTCTCGACCCAAACAAAGTCATCGCACTTCCTGCCTATGAGAACATCGACTTCCGGCGCTATTTCGGCGGTATCCCTAACATCAAACTCGACCCTGTATTCGACCCGCTCTTCGGAAACAAGATCACGGTCGAGGGCGAGTACGATTTCAAAATCCGCATCTGGTTTGATGAGGATGCCGAAACCTACAAAGGCCGCACCAGGAGCCGCCCGCTCTTCGTTCCGGCATCGCGCTTGCGCTTAGGCTGCATGACAGTCAAATCATAGGAGGACGTGGATGTATATTGTCGCCACAGGATATTCGTTTGTTACCGCCCGCGGCGTATTGTCGCCGGGCGATGAGATTACCGAGAAGGACTTTGAAAAAAAAGAAACCTTTTTGAAAAAGGTCAACCAGGGCCGGATCATAGCCGGAAAATCAAAGGTAGTACTTGAGAAAGAAGCAGCCGAGGTAAAAAAGGTCGCCGACCAGGAGGCCTCCGAAGCTGAAGCCAAAAGACTCAAGCAGGCCAAAGAGGACGCTGACCTGAAGGTTACCACTGCCGAGGCCGCCCTGCAAAAAGCCAAGGAGACACACGCCACAGCACAGGAAGCCGCCAACAAGCTGGCCAGTGAAATTCTGGCAAAGCAGAAGCCGCAGATCGAGGCTCTTGAAAAGAAAATTCAGGATTGCGAAAAGGCTGTCAATGAAGCCACCTCCGCTTTTGAAAAAGCGAAGCCGGAACATAAAGAGGGAGCCGAAAACAACCTGAAGCTCGCAGAAGAAACACTCAATGCGGCAAAGGGTGAACTTGAAAAAGTAAAAGCCGATGCCGAAACACCCGAACTCAAGAAGGCGCTGGAGGAGGCCGAGCGGACTGCGGAGGTCATTATTGACGCAGAAGCAAACCTCGCCGAAGCCAAAGACGCTGTGTCGAGGGTGGTTTAACAATGCAGAACCTGCGGGAAATCGCTAATAAGTATTTGGAAAAAACTCTTGAGAATCCAAAAAGGGCAGGGACTCCGTATACTATTATCGACCCGCAGGGAACCCGCCATCCGGTCACCGGAACCGTGGGTGACATTTCCCTTGTCGTTGATGCGGCGACAGGGGAAGCCATGCAAGGACGCACTATAATTGCCACCTGTTTAATAAAAAGAATTCCGGCTCTGCCACGCCGAGGCTGGCAGGCCGAGGTTCCTAACCTCGCAGGGGAAATTCAAAAGTTTTTCATTCATGAGGTGCAGCCTGATAATACCATCGGGCTTTATTACTTTTCTTTAGGTCACGATTTTAACAAGGAGGCGGCAGCGTGAATGAACCGCAGGTAACTGAACTGGAAGAAGCGCAGGATAATGTAGAAATAGTGCGTGACCAGTTAGCCGCAATCCTATCGCTAGAATTACAAAACCAATTTGAACTCGCAAAAAACGAAGGCAAGCCAACTGCCGATTATGATATTAAAATATATGTCGAGAATTCCCGCCCATACGATACTATAGACGACGAGGCGGTTTCCCTTGTGAACATCGTTTTACAAGAGGTGACCACTCCCCACGGGAACCCACGGATGGGAGCGCAAAAATCGCAGGCTATTTTCCATTTATACTGCACAGCCAACGGCAACACCACAGGTGATTTCCGTGATGACCAGAGTGCATCGTTCAGGGCGTGGAGAATCATGCGCCTTGTGCGCCGCATACTTATGTCCGAACAGTATACCTACCTCGGCATGAGAAAAACTGTCACCTCTCGGACTATTACCAAGATGGAAGCCGGAACCCCCAACGTACAGGCGGCGCAGGCTTTTACCGTAATCCGAGCGCACCTGGAGGTGCAATACACAGAGAGTTATATCGGCGGCCCGTCCGCTCCATTCGAAGGATACGATTTCGAAGTATCGCCCGACGACGGTCAGGTGATAGCAAAACCCAGCCTTATTGACCGGGTAACCGGACTAGCAAATAACAACTCAGAGGAGGAGTAAAATGTTACCAGCATCGGCAATATCCCGCGTCACAGGCGTGAACGTGGAATACCGCAACTTCAATGCAGGAGCTGCAGGGTTTCTACCGCAGCGCCTTGCTGTAATCGGTGTCGGCAATGACGATGCCGTTTACGAAACAAAAAAGCACGAGGCAATCGGATCGTCCGATGCCATCGCCAGAAGGTACGGATACGGCTCGCCATTACACTTGGCGGCCCGGCAGCTATTTCCTGACGGTGGTGGAGGAGCGAATTTTCCTGTCACCTTCTTTCCTTTAAGGAAAGCCAGCGGGAGCGCCGCAGCCAAGGGCGCAGTAAGCTGCGAAGGACTGGCAACCGCAGCGGGAAGCGGCACGATATCTATCGGCGGCATCGATGTGGAATTTGCCATTCTCGAAGGACAGACACCAGCCGAAATACTGGCCGCTATGAAAGAGCGCATCGCAGGCAAACTTGAAATGCCTGTCTTTGCCGGAGCCATCGCGGACGATGAGCTTCCGCTCACTTCCAAGTGGAGCGGGGACACCGGAAATGACATCACCATCGAGATCGAAGTCAAAGCCTCCGGCGTTACCTTCGAAATCGTAAAAATGAAAGGTGGCGCTGTAGACCCGGATGTTGACCCTTCACTTAAAGCTATCGGCGGGATTTGGGAGTCCTTTATACTCTCCTGTTTTTCGTATAACAAACCGTCCAGGCTCAACACATACCTGACCTTCGGGGAAGGGCGCTGGAGTGAGATGGAAAAAATGGGATGCCTTGTCGCCCACGGCTGCACGGACGATTACGAAACCCGCACCGCCCTGACCGATGAGCGCAAACACGACTTCATCAACTTTTTAGTCCCAGGCGTGGGAAGCCCTGAAATCCCCTTTGTTATTGCCGCCCGCGGAATTGTAAACATCATGAACGTGGCAAACAGCAACCCGCCGCATAACAACTACGGTGTGTTAACCGGACTCAAGGCCGGCCCGGACGAGGCACAGGAATCATACCTTGTAAGAAACAACTCAATCGGCAAGGGGGCCAGTACCGGACTCAAGAGCGGAAGCGTTATCGAGCTAAACGATATCGTGACCATGTGGCATCCCGATGACGAGTCCATAAAGTCCCGCCGCTATGTGGTGGATATGATCAAACTCCAGAATGTGGTCTTTAACGTAAGGATGATTATGGAAGCCTCGACGGTAAAGGGCGCTCCACTTGTGCCGGATATAAACCCAACCAAAAACCCAAGGGCAATCCAGCCCAAGACCATCAGGACGGCAATGATGAACCTCTCCAACGATCTGGCAGAGTTCACCATCCTTGCAGAATCGGAATTTACCAAGAAAAATCTCGTGGTAAAAATCAGCAGCATGAACCCGAAGCGCATGGACATCCAATTTCCGTGCAAACTTTCAGGGAACGTCGAGGTTACTAGCACCGACATATTCTTTGGCTTCTTCCTGGGTGAAGCGGCTTAATACAAGGAGGATAAATTATGGCAGCAGGGCCAGCAGAATCTATTGTCATCGCCGGACGGCGATTTGCGTGTAACGCAGACGATGATGTAACCGTTCAGCTTCCAGGCTATACAAACGAAACAAAAATGCACGGCGATGGCGGCGCACACGTTTCAAAAAGCCGGAAGCCGGGAAAAATCAGCGGACTCAATGTGGTCATCGACCACGAGAACGACGACCTTGAGTTTCTTCAGGAACACGCCGATAGGCATGACTACCTGGATATATCGCTCACCCTTTGCGATGGGCGAGTGTATGCAGGGAGTATGCAGATCACGGGCGACTCCACCGCAGAGGGAACGAAAGAGGGCTTTGCACCAGTGGAACTGGAAGGCCCGACACTGGAAGCCCAGGGATAAAACAAGGAGACAATCATGCGTGAAGATGACGACATAGAAAATCTAGATGAAGAGACATCGGCTGACGACTCCGGCTTCTCCTTTGAGGAGCAGGAGTTTCGAAGCTACTGCGAAGCCAACGAGTTTGACTATGATGAACTCGGCATGGACGAGGACAGCCGCAGGGATTTTGTAAAAATTAAAAAGCGGTTCATGAAGGCTGTCAAGGAAAAAAGGATCGTGGTGGATGGGGAAAAAATCATCTACACCGTATCAGATAGATCTCCAAAGGATATGGCGGGAACTAAACTTACTATTTCCCGCCCCAACGGGCGCACCCTGTTAGCAATGGACGGCCACAAAGATACACAGCAACAAACAAAGCTGATGTCTTACATGGCCGCCCTTTGCAGAATACCCAGGAACGAAATCAGCAAGATATCGTCACTGGATAAAAAAGATCATCAGATCATTCAGGATGTGGCTATACTTTTTTTAACCGAATAGTCTCCGAAGTGGCGGTCGGAGGCAAGCGTCAGCGCAAATTGGGAATAGAATGGGTGGCGTACCAATTGAGACAAATATATGCAGACTACAACTTAAGCATTCCCATGCAAAAAATCTCCATAGAGGAGATTCGCTTCTTTTATATGCCAATGATAGAGAGTCTGTGCCGGATTCAAAGGGCTTCAAGGGATGGCAAGTAAATATGCGATGGAGACAGTTTTTTCACTCATCGATAAGGTCAGCCGTCCCCTTGACAAGATCGGCATAAAATCAAAAACCGTTACGAAAAAACTCCAGAAAGATTTTGTTGCCGCACAGAAACGCCTTGACAACTTTGGCAAGGCTATCGTCAAGTGGGGAAAACGTGCGGCGCTTGCCGCCGCCGCCGCAGTAACGGCCTGGGCAGGATTAGGTGTAAAAAACGCACTCACTCTTGCGGACACGATGGCAAAGATAGGCCACGCCGCAAATATCACAGGCCCACCGCTGGAGCAATTACAAAAAGACCTAACTAATGTCGCAAATAGCGCAGGGCTTGCGGTTAACGAACTGGCAGAGATTGCAAACACATCAATTCTTTCAGGTATCGCTGCCGAAAGCGCCGCAGAATTTTCATCTATTGTCGCAAGGACAGCCAGAATAACCGATGCATCTTCGGATCAAATTGTCGATGGCCTGACAACTGTTCTGAACGCTTATGGGATGAGCGGCGATGAAGCGGCACGTATTTCCGGCATGATGATCAACGCCAATAGATTTGGCAAAACATCATTTCAAGATATGGCAACCGGAATGCGGAATGTAATTCCAGCCGCCGCCGCCCTTGGAGTAAGCACCGAGGACGTATTCGCATCCATTACAACGCTGACGGCCCAGGGCCTGACAACCAGAGATGCGATGAGAACTATGGGCGATTCATTCAGCGCAATTAAAAGACCGTCAAGGGAAGCTGCCGCTCTTGCGCAGCGCCTTGGAATAGATTTTTCCGAGGCGGCTTTACGCAGTAAGGGCTTCGCTGGCTTCATGGAAGATATACGGCAAAGGACAGGTGGCAACACCCAATTATTAGAGACATTATTCGGCAGCGAGAGAACAGCACGGTCGATGAGCATTCTCACAACAACGGGCGCAGAAGCTTTTAGCGAAGCCCTCGGCATAATGTCAAACTCACTGGAAACAGTAGACACTGAATTCGCAAGGATAACCAATACCCCCGCAGAACGCTGGCGCATGGCTGTCAATAAAATCCAGAACGCTGGAGTCAGCCTGGGTGCAACTATCCTCCCCGTGGTGGAGCGGGTGATCGGCAAGGTCACCGAGATCGCCGACAGGCTCACCCAGGTAGACTTTAGCCAGTACACCGGAATAATTGATAAAGTATTCCAAAAAATAGAACGGCTGGCCGGAGGCTTTATAAATATCCTGAAGCTGGCGTGGAATTTCCGAGGCGTGATAATCGCCGTGGTCGCCGCCCTCGCCCTGTATCACGGAGCGCTTATGGCAGTGGCGCTTTACACAAAGCTATATGGAGTGATCAAAGGCGTGGCCACAGCCGCAACCTTCGCATTCACCCTTGCAACGAAAGGAAGCGCCGCCGCTCTTGCAGTACTCAAGGCCGGAACTATTGCATATAACATTGTTTCAAAGGCATTTGCAATCGCCGCCAAAATAGCCACGGCAGCGCAGTGGGCGCTGAACATTGCAATGATGGCTAATCCGATAGGGCTTATTATAGCGGCGGTTATCGCTCTGATCGCAGTCATTGTTTTACTTGCCAAAAACTGGAAAAAGATCACCACCGCTATAAAAAACAATACTGAAAAAGTACTCGCGGTCTTGACTATTCTATTTTTTCCCCTCGGCATGATTATTTCGATGATAAGGGAGATTGTTTCTAATTGGGAAAATATAAAAAACGCAATTTCCGGCTCCGGCCTTCTCGATGCAATAAAAAACATCGGTGCATCTATCAAGAACTTTATACAACCCGCAATCGACTGGTTTATCGGCGTGTGGGAAAAAGTAAAAGCATCTGTTTCCGGCTTTTTCAGAACCATAGGAGACGCAATTAAAAACTTTTTCACTCCGGTAATAAACTGGATCACCGGAGTATGGCAGGCGGTAAGCAATGCGGTGGTCGGAGTCTTTAGAAATATCTGGAATGCCGTCAGCACTTTCCTTGAGCCGATCTTCTCGTGGATATCGGAAACATGGCAAAAAATAGTCTCGTTCTTTAAGGACAGCGCCCTGATAAATGCAATCAAAGTCATCGGCGGGACTTTGCTTTCCGGCATCCTCGCTCCAATACAGGGACTTTTAGAAATACTCTCCTATATACCCGGACTCGGACACCTCGCCGGAAGGGGAAGGGATAAAATACAGGAACTCCGCAACAACCTGACGGGAAGGGGATCAGAAGCCAATGCCGTGCCTGCGGCAGCAGCCGAGGAGCTTTCCCCGCTGGGCAACACGCCGCAGGTGAACGTCACACCGGATGTGAATTTTGCAGACTTCGATTTATCTGGCGCTATGGGGCCAACAGCCGGACGCTCAGGGCTTCACGGCGTGGTCGATATTTCCGGCGGCGGCGGAACGCCTGTTATTCCAAACTATACCAGCGGAGATACCCCTGGAACCTACACAGCCACAGCAACGAGGACACCCTCCATATCCGTACAGGAGACAATCAATACCGCCGCTTCCGGCATGACAGCCGTTCTACAGGAAATATTGGCATCCACCAGAGCCATAGAAGCGACCTCGGTGCAGGTGCTTACAGCGCTGAACGTTCCGGCCACGATCACCCTCACCGTTCCCCAGCGCCCCATAAACTCCGGCAGGCCGGAGCGTGAGCGGGCAGACAGGGAAGATCCCCGCAATATCCCGCCTGTAACCAGCGATGAGCGCATGGCATACAGTATGAGGGAAACCAGGGAAACCCTGGGCATCGAAGTGTCCGCCTCCCGTGGAACCGAAGCACGGATCGTGCGCCGCCCACGCTCGCCAAATATCCAACTCGTTAATTCGGGAGGGAACTAATGGCAACAATCAAAGACGGCAAATACACGGCCCCCAGCGGCGGTGAGCATATATTTTCTTATGGCGATGTGAGCAGGGAAACCGAACTCAAGACTGGAGTTTATACCTATCCCATGCGGGATGGAGCCAGGGTACAGCACCAGGGCAAGGGAGCCACTACGTTCCCGCTGACCTGCATTTTCCACGGCGCAGACTGCATGGAGCAGGCCAGCGCATTTGAGGATGCGCTCATCGAGCGTGATACAGGGGAACTCCAGCACCCGATTTATGGCACATTCAAGGTAAAGCCCACCGGAAATATCGTGCGTGACGATAAGCTGGTGACAAGTGCAAACCAGTCCACGGTAACCGTGACCTTTACCGAGTCCATCGAAAATGATGACGAAAACACCATGAACGAGGTCGCCGCCGATACCATTGCCGAAAACCACGAGGCATTCGAAGATATCACCGCCGAGGACTTTGCCGAAAGCATCGCCGCCATCGAATCGGTGAGTGAACAACTGGCAATCGAGGCGGCACTGGAAGCGCAAACCCAATCCATGATCGATAACCTCCAGCCTATAGCATCCTCGGACAAGAAGTCCTTTGCGGACTGGCTCGCCTCGGCAAATGAACTCAAGGACTCAATAAAAAAAATGTATGATAAAGGAATCAAGACAGCCAGAAGCGTTGAGAATACCTACGTCAAGGCGCTCAACGTGGCCCGGCTTACGCTGCGGATTGCAAAACTCCCCGCCAGGCTCTCTGTCAACCTATCGCAAAAACTCCAAGGCTATGCTGGACTGACAGCAGTACTCATTAATCAGTTCCGCAACGACCCATTCGAAATAAAAAAAATCAAAAACGCTTATTCCTCTGCAGTGCTTGGACTTTCCGGCGCTGTAGCTTCCATCGCTTCAGGCGCTGCCATAAGCACAGCCCAGGCCGCAGCTTCCCCCGGCAATAGCTCTGTAACCAATACAAGGGCGAGCGCCTCCGGCGACTCTTCGGACAGCGATATACCCGCAGGCGCTTCCGGCGCAGGCTATACCGCCGCCACAAGCAACTCCGGCACGGCATCCCGTGAGGAAGCCGTGGAAACCGCCAGCGCTATAATCGGAATGCTGGAGGATATGACAGCCTTTGGGGACTCCAAGACATCGCAGAACGCCTTTGTAGACGCAAACGCCGCCAGCTATATGGCGCTCAATATGCTGGTATATCAAAGCGCCCAGCTTATAATGAACGCATCCTTTGCGCTCCCTATGCAGAGAACGTTCACCACGGATCGAGATCGTCAGGTGATAGAATTATGCGCCGAATTATACGGCACAGTGGACTGCCTTGACGAGTTTATTGTATCAAACAATTTCAACATCGATGAGATAGAACTCCTGCCTATGGGAACGAAGGTGACGCATTATGTCCAGAGTGCATAGAGTCAGGCAGGGCGACACCCTCGGCTCCATCGCCGTGCGGTATTTGGGATCATCCTCAAAGTGGCCAAGGATAACCGGAGCCAACCCGCAACTCGCAGAGCGCCGGAAAGCCTCGGACGGTTCCCCGCTTATCTTTGAAGGCGATGACTTGATTATACCAGAGGACGAGACTGCATCCCGCCCGACCAGCGCCTATACCGCCACCGAAACAATAGCACTCTCCGATAGCGAGCAGGACATAGAAATAAAAATTGACGGCAAAAAATACACAGGCTTCACCGGATACGAATTAAACCTCGCCTATGATACCTTTGACACATTTAGCTTTACTGCGCCGTATAACGAGGCAATGGTCGAATTGCGGGATGCAATCGTACCATTCGCATTCAAACCAGTGGAGATATTTTACGATGGAGTTTTGGTACTCAAGGGAACCCTACTCACGCCCGACCCTGAACTGTCTGACAAGTCCGGCGAGATAACCCTGCAGGGATACCCTATCTGCGGCATCCTCAACGACAGCATGATCCCGCCCACTAAATACCCACTTGAGTGCTGGGGAATAAATATGCGTGGCATTGCCGATGCCGCCTGCGAACCTTACAACGTGCCAGTACTGTTTGACGGCGATATCGGCCCGGACTTCACCGAGGTGAGTATTGAGCCGACTGAAAAAATCATGGACTTTTTAACCAAGCTCGCAAAGCAACGCAACCTTTTATTTACCAACACCGAAAAAGGCGAACTTCTATTTTTTGAGGCAAAGCAAGAGAGAGCCTTTGTTTCTTTTTCCGAAGGCAAACTTCCCCTGCTCGGAATAAAACCCAAATTTGCAGCGCAAGCATTTTATTCGCACATCACAGGGTTTACCAAAACCGACTCGGACTATCCGTCCTTTTCGTACACCCTGGAGAATAAGTATTTAATCAACAAAGGAATTATGCGCCATCACTCGGTGACCATTGATGATGCCGAAAACCTCGGCGACCTTGAAAATTCCGTCAAAGCATACGCAGGCCGGATGTTCGCAGATTGTGTGGCTTACGAACTGGAAGCGGACGGACACCATAACCCTGACGGTGAGCGATATGCAAAAGGCATGACTGTGTGCGTCCTGGCTCCAACGGCCATGATTACAAAAGAGACTAATTTTATCGCCCGGAATATAAAGCTGGTACGGACAGCCGAAACAGGGAAAACCACAACAATCACCCTAATCCTTCCCGGCTCGTATATAGGGAATTTACCGGAGGCATTTCCGTGGGAATAGGATTTAATATCATAGGCCGAAAGATCGGCGAAGGCATAGAGAGCCTTGTGAAGCTGGTTTTCGAAGCTCGCAAAGGTGACAACCGCAGCGCCCTGCTGTACAACAGCGCAGGCGAGGACTCCGTGCCGCTGGATAATGAGCGCCTTATACTTGCGAAGATTGACGGTAACGGTAAATATATCGCCGTGGGCGTTTTAACCCTATCTCAGGGAGCCAACCCTGGCGAAAAAATATATTTTAGCAGAGACAATAAACCAGTAGAGGACGCATCGATTGTCGCCAAGATATCCATGCTCAACGACGGCTCCATTACGATTGACACTGACACGGAAACCACTGGAGAGGCGACAGGTGATTATAAACGAATTATAAAAGGAGAGACAAAAGTAATTGAACGAAAAGACAGGTCGTACCTTAATGAGGCGAATGCAACCGAAGAGGTAAAGAAAAACTATAAACACAAATCCGATAATACCGACCTGGAATCTAATCAACCAATGGGAATAAAAGGAACAGAGACGCTGTTAGGAGCGGACGTTCTTCAGGTTTTTTTTCAAGACGTAAAAAAAGCAGTGAACCGAAACCCTGTTATTATTCCCCCAGCGCCGTGGCCGCCGGGGGCTCCAGTCCCCCCCGTGCCTCCGCTTATCAATATGCACCTGAAAGGTGTGTGGACTGATATCGCTGCCGCCGCAGACAAGGCGATAGCCTCGTGCAAAAAGGCACTGAAGTAGGAGTTTATATGGCAATGTCACCAGCGGGAATGGCAGACGAAATTTTCAAAGCGATGGAGGCTGTTTACGGCGACATGACGGAGGGTAAAGCAGAGACCATGAAATACCTGACCACATTCTCTACAGGAATAATAAAACACCTGATAGAAAATACAGACGTTATCCCAGGGACTCTTGTAGTTTCCGGCGTTCCGGTAACAGGCACAGGAAAGGTAACATGAACCTACAAACCTTTGAAGGCGACCTGCTGTTATTCGATACCGTGGACGGCGGTGACGTTGCCATTGCTGATGGCTTTTTTATCAGCGACAGGGCGCTTGACACCGCCGTATATCTCTCCCTCTTCGGCGGGAATAAAGAGGACAACGGCAAGGTAAAAAACCGGAAAACATGGTGGGGAAATACCCTGCGTGGAGTCAGTGAAAACCAGAAGCTGGTTTCACGCTTCCAGGCGATTATATTCGGCCTGCCCATGACCACTAAAAACATTCTGGACGCAGAGGAGGCGGCACGGCTTGACCTTGAGTGGCTTATCAGCGAAAAGCTGGCCGATGAGATTGTTGCGGACGGCAGAGCGGTTTCAAACAAGCGCTTTGACCTAAAGATACAAATAACATCAGGGGAAAAAATTATTTTTAAGAATACCTATGCAGTACCCTGGAAGGCAGGTTCAAATGTCGCAGTTTAAAAATAAAACCATAGAAGAAATTAGAGACCTCATAATCAATGCGGTAAAAAGCAAATTTAATGTGGTGTTCAGGCTTATTTCAAAGTCTTTTCTATTTACTATAGCAACCGTTATGGCAGGAGTTTTCGTTACCTGCTATAAACAAATCGCCTGGGTTTTTCTTCAGTTATTCCCTGAAAGTGCATACTGGAAAACGGTCACTGCGCTGGGTATACCAATCCGGCCACTGGTAAAATGGGGAGTCCTCATCGGAGTAGGGGAGCCACGCCAGGGAACACAGTGGAGGGGAATAATCAACGTCACCACCTCCGGCTCCGGCACTCTTGTTGCAGGCGCACAGCTAAAAAGCGACACCACAGGGAGCCTGTACATAACCGAGGAGAGCGTGGCCACGGACAGCCCTGTGATAAGCGTTCCGGCGCTTTGTGTTGATACAGGCCGCACAGGGAACCTAGAAAAAGGCGATATTATCAGCTTTGTATCACCGCTCGGAAATGTCCAAAAGGACGCCACTGTGGGCGCTGTGAGCGCTTACGGGCAAGATTCCGAAACCGAGTCCGAGTACAGGGCTCGTGTTGTCAGGCGGTTCCGCTCCCCGCCGCAGGGAGGCTCCCTGTCCGATTATCAAATATGGTCTTGCGACGTGCCGGGTGTTCTGAACGCATACCCATACAGCGACCCGGACTCGGCAGCGGGTGTCCTTGTATTCGTTGCAGGCGCTCCAGCGCAGTTTCCACACCGCATACCTACCTCCGACCTTTTAAAGCAGGTCGGCGAAGCCTGCACCTATGATCCTATTACCGGAAGGCAGAACCGCAAGCCCGTGACAGCCGTCCTCGACCCAGCGTTTGACCTATCATACGAAAACATCCGCCCGATCACCCGCAGGCTGTACACGGTAAGAGTTAACGGGATGGTCGGAGTGCCTGTTTTGGAATTTGCAAACATAGCCAAGCCAGCCATTGAAAATTATTTTCTTGAGCGTGAGCCGTATATCCGAGGGCTTTCCGATGACAATAACAAACTCAACGCTGTATCAAGAAACAATGTCACCAGCGTGGTGGATCAGATGTCTATATCGCTCAAGGCCGAGTTTGACAGCGTTTCCCTTGAGCGTAACGGCGCAGTAATAGCCAACGACACCCTCGGCATGGGAGAGCTTGCCGAGCTTCAGCAGCTTTATGTGAACGGAGTGCCTGTATGAGCGGAAAATTCTTTGATGCCATAAAAACGTTATTTCCACGATCACGAGCCTTTGAGTTATTTGCGGATAATTCAAAGCGCAGGCTTGTCAAAGGATTTTCAGAGCTGCCGGAAAATATCCGCACAGAACTAGAACTTGTTTACTTCGACCTATTTCCAGACACAACCCGTTTCCCTGAACGGTGGGAAGAGGTCTTTGCGCTTTTTTTCACGGATGCCGAATTGCCGAAGCGCCGGAACATAATCGATGCCATGTGGAAAATGATCTCCGGCCACCAGGGACTTGAGTTTTTACAAACTATGCTGCACAGCATCGATAAAGGACTGCGTGTCGTGGAAAATATCCCTGTCAGCAACCCCCGGCACTCCGGCATTACATTAATAGCTGTCTGTGGACACCCAAAAATGAAATGCGGGAACCGGAAAGCCGTCTGCGGATACCGCGAAGGACGCGAGGACTTTATACCGTCCATTATAAAAAATGACGTGACCACAGAATATAACATTCCCGAAGACAGCAGATATTGGGAAAACTGCTTTTTTATCTGTGCATCGGTAAGGCGAAGCCCTCGCAGAAATATACTCTATGTGGAGCCATACAAACTAAGCGCCGTCTGGCGCAACTTTATTGAATTTTTAATTCTCAAGGTAAAACCAGCGCATACAACCGCCATCGTCTTTATCGACTGGCAAGAAGGAGAAACGATATGATAAAACTTGATTTTTCGTATTCGGTCTATGTAGACATCAATCACCCAAACCACCCAGGCGGTGCGGCTATAAATACCTCATCGGATAATGAAGAGGATGGAACCCCCATCTTCGCCGATCTGGTGAACGACCTGCGTGGATGGATGGAGGCGGCTATAGTAGACGCTCGCAAGTCCTTTGTAGTCAGCGGGAACACGGAGCGCCCAGGCGCATCGGATGTGCTGGACGCATTAAAAGTAATTATAGCGAGGATGATAGACAACAACGTCTCCCCGCAGATGATTTTATCACGGCTCATAACCGTGGACGGAGTAGGGAGTGGCCTCGATGCCGACCTGCTCGGTGGATACCCGCCGGAATACTACCTCCGGTCAGGAGCCACAGGGTTTATGGTAACCCACGTTTCAGGCCCCGCCACGGTTATTCCCTGGCCAGAACTGAACATCGAATATGTCCCCACTGGCACTTACGCTGCAATTATTACAGCCCACGGAAATTATCCCGATTATATCTCGTTTCCCTATGAGGCAAAAAATGACGGCCTCCATGTTTACCCGCATCGGCTTGAGAACGGGAAGCTCGTGGCCGGAACCGGAATGAAAAAATGGGGAATTGACAAATGGGGAACAGGTAAAACTTATGTCCCCGGAAGGAAATGGGGAATCGGAACATGGGGAAGCGATAAATGGAGCGCTTCAAGATCGGTAGGTGGAGAAGCGTGGGGAGTTTATGGCCCCATGCCCATCAATATACAAGTCAAGGAGGTATAAGCATGGTAGGATTGCCACTCAGCTTATCCACAAAACAAGACTGGCTCAACGCAGTAGATTATGCGAAAGCCAAAGGAGAAGGGAAAGGCACGATGCAAACACGCCTTTCAGAATTAAAGAACAATTCGAAGATGCTGGTTCTAAAGGCCGGAGCCGAAAAAAAGCCGCCCGAAGAGCAGACTCCAGAGGACTTCAAGTCCGTGGATGATCCGAACTGTGAAAAAATCCGGCTCGGTTTCACGGATGCCGAAATCGATCAGCTTATAGGAGGGCTTAATTAATGCTCAAACTTTTTAAAGACCTTGTAGACGACGCGACTGTCGCAACAATCCCCGAAAGCTTAGGACGCCAAACGCCCTATTTAACAAAACGTGATCCCTTCCTGTATGCAGCCAATCGCCTGGTACTCGCCGAGGGCTGTTCGTTCAACATCTTTGACGGCCAGGCCTGGCGGCAAATTGTAAATAGGGCAGCGATAGACTTTAACCCGGCCAGTATGCTGGACACCGGAGGCCAGTTTAACGTGGGCTGGGATTATTATGTATATATCTGTCTGGACAGCGAAGGGGAGCCTGTGATTGTAGTTTCCGCAAACTCCACATTCCCCTTCGGATATACAGCACAGAACTCCCGGAAGATCGGCGGTTTCCATTACGGGCATATCCGGCACGTCTCTGATGACGGGCTTTATATCCCCGTGGACTCTGCCGGAACGAAGCGTGGCACATTCGGAACGATCTGGCAGCAGAACGTGAGCGTGGGTATAATTCCAAACTCCGTGTGGGACTTGGTAAACCGCCCAGGCTGTGCGCCAGAGGGTATGGTAAAGGTGGGCAAGCATTGGGTGGATATATACCTCTCCAGCGCCGCCGAAGCCATAGTCCTGGAAGGCTCCGGCCTCAGCATTGCTTCCGGCAAATTACAGTCCAAGTATGGCCAGATTCCGGTCACCGGAACCGAAGGTCTGAACTGGTACGGCTTCGCAGAACTTGCAGGGCTGGCCGGAAAAAGAATGCTCTCCTATGGGGAGTGGATCGCCGCCGCCCGCGATAACCCGCAGGGTGAGAACGGCGCTGATAACTTTGGCTGGACTAAGACTACCAACACCGCCCGATACCGCACAGGGTGCAACGTCGATGCAAACGGAGGCTTTATCGCCGGAGGCGGCGTGAAGCCCTTTGCAGTCAGCGCCCTGAACATCGTGGATGCTGTAGGAAACGTCTTTGAATGGCTCGACGAGTTTACCTACAGGCCGGATGGTACAGGCAACACCTGGGCGTACCACGATGTTCTAGGCGCAGGCAAAGGGCAGGCTTACCTATACCACAACCAGGGACTTGTCGCCCTCCGTGCTGGTGGGCGCTGGCACAGTGGCGTGCACGCTGGGTGTCGTTGCGTGCTTGCGATCGACTTCCCGTGGAACGTGATCACGCACGATGGTGTCCGGCTGGCCTGTGACGCAGCGTAAGCTGCGTCTGGTATCTGATGCTCGGAAATTCTGGTTTTTATTCTGAGGCAGCGAGGTTTGAGCGAGCCCCGCAAGGGAATGTCGCCAACCTCGCATTGTTTCAGAAGTTCACAGATTTTATAGATTATTTTGAGCCAATCGTCATGAGGTTTCCACGGTACGAGCAGAATATATTATGTGCAAACATAAGAAGCTGTATGTACCGAATAATGGAATTAATAATTGTGACTAACGCAAGCAAGAACCGTGTCGCTGGCTGGCATTATATAGACGTGCAAATAGAAATATTACGCACCTATATACGCCGGGCAAGGGCGAAAGGCTCAAAGTACCTTTCGAAGAGGAGCCATGAGACGGCTGCAAAAAAACTCTCGGAAGTAGGTCGCATATTAGGCGGCCTGATAAACAAGACAAAGGGTGGCTGATGCATGGTGGGAACTGGAACAATGGCGTGAACGCTGGGTGTCGTTGCGTGAATGCGAACAACTTCCCGTGGAACGTGAACACGAACAATGGTGTCCGGCTGGCCTGTGACAATTTTCTTTATTGCAAAATAAAGATGTGTTTACGATTACGGTCGTGGGCGCAGTGGCAATCCTAAAGGGAATAACGTCAGATCGGCAATCCTCTCCTATGCGACAGGAGAAAGTAAGCTGGTGACCGCGCCTACGGGCGCGGCACTTTTAATAGAGGAATCATGGGTAAATTGTACGAGCGGATATGCGAATTTGAGAATCTATATGAAGCCGCAATAAAAGCCGCTCGTGGCAAGCGGTATAAGAATTCTGTCCTGCGCTTTTTCAACGAGGGACTTGAGGACAATCTATTTCAAATCCAGCAGGAGCTTATGGATAAAACATACCGCCTCGGCGAGTTTAGAAAGTTCATCGTGTATGAACCCAAGAAGCGGGAAATAGCAGCCCTGCCATTCCGAGACCGGATTGTTCAAATAGCGCTTTGCAATATCATCGAGCCGCTATTTGACACCCGGTATATTTTCGATACCTATGCCTGCAGGGAAGGCAAGGGAACCCATGCGGCAGCGAGACGGCTTTCTTATTTTATAGGGAAGCCGGACGCACGGCTGTACCTCAAGTGCGACATACACAAGTACTTTCACTCCATCGATATAGAGCGCTTGATGGACGTAATTAAAAAGCGGTATATACCGGACGACGATGATGTTATGTGGCTCATCGATTTGATATTAAGGGCAGACTACCAGGGAGCGGGAATAAAAATCGGTAATCGGTTCTCCCAGCTTGCCGCCAATGCGTTTCTTGCGGAACTGGACTTTCAATTAAAAGTGCGCCTGCAGGTTCCGTACTATATCAGGTACATGGACGATTTCATTGTCCTTGGCAATTCGAAGGCAAGGCTCAAAGCCATCCTGAAGATCGCCGAGGCATTTGTAGAGGGAAGGCTGGGACTAAAGCTGAATGATAAAACACGGATTGACTCCGTGCGGAACGGCATCGACTTTGTAGGGTTCAGGGTGTTTCCCCGGAATAAAATAATAAAGAAGGGGAGCATGAACCGGACAGCCGGAGTGTTCCGAGCATGGAGAAACGGAAAGATGACTGATGAAAAATATCTGGCTTCAATTGGCTCGCGGTGCGGCCACGCAGTGGGAACGGCCTCATACCAGTTCTATAACAAGATTTTACTCAAGTCCCTTCAGGTGGCTTTATCTCCCGATAGAATTGGGGGGGGGGGGGGGAAAAGAAGGACTCTTATACCCTTTTAGGGCGGAAACAACAAACTCCCTAGTCCCATTCAAAAATAAACCCCCCCCCCAAAAACAACCCAAAAAC
>Ga0099364_10000163_pt1 | contig 112149 bp, 104 predicted proteins | sample TergutTh196P3_FD_73070 | JGI IMG/M metagenome (GOLD analysis project Ga0099364, IMG submission 73070) | Microcerotermes parvus P3 segment gut microbial communities from Pointe-Noire, Republic of the Congo - Th196 P3 | ecosystem: Host-associated > Arthropoda: Insects > Digestive system > Gut ...
ATTATCAATATTATTATAAACAAAAATATCCAATTCCCCTGCGAGCATCATGTCAACTGCTGTAACTGCCGGGATATTAGTTCTGTTAACAATTCTATCCAGGTGAATGGCATCACTATTCCAATAATGCTCATTTTTAACCATTACTACTCTGTCTTCGTGGATCCATTCTTCGAGTTTATAGGCACCGTTGAACATGACCCTAGAAGCCTCTGAGCCGTATCGCACACCCTCTCTTTCTACAACAGTTCTATTCACAGGGAAGAATACATAACCTGATAAACCGAATAGTCTTGTAATACTGGGTTCCTCGTATGTGAGCCTTAAGGTACGTGCATCCACCGCCGTAATACCCACATCGTTAATTGATGCCTCTTCATTATAATACGCTCTTGCATTTAAGAACTCCAAACCTGCATTTGCCTGCAATAGACCAAGATTTGGATCGATAAGTCTTTTAAAGCTCCACTCAAAGTCATGGGCGGTTATTGGACTTCCATCTTCCCACACTGCATTTGAGCGAAGGAAAAAGGTATAGGTTCTATAATCGGGGCTTACTTCCCAGTGCTCTGCAACCCCGGGTGTTATTATACCGTCATCATTTCTAACCAGGCCTTCGCCAACCAGGATTAACAGTAGATAGGAGCCATCATCATTGGCATTATGGACATCCAGGGTAGTTGCATCATAATTACGGCCTATACTGACCTCTCTGATAGGAGAAGCGTCCTGACCGGTACTCCGTCCACCGCAGCCGACCAATGCAACAATAATTGCAAGAAACAGAAGCAATTTCTTCATGGTTATTCCTCCATCTTTTCTGAATATACCCAAGGCATCAAAATAAATCCAAACTATCCTTGCATATACCCTGTTGAATATATTAACAATAATTTTTAGTATTGTCAACTTGAATTTTCATAAATTTTATTAAAATTAAAACAATGCAATATCCATTTCCAAGTATAAAAGTGCAGATGAGAGATTTCGTTTAAGTAATTCTTCAACTATATTCCCATGGTTAATTGCTACTTTTTCCTTAGGCAAAGACATGGGGTAGTGGATTTTAAGCAATTTTTCTACCATTTCTTGGTGGTATTTATTTTTCGTAAGGCCTGCAAGGCGCAGATGAAAGTCAGCATTGGGGTTTATATTGTCCATTGGCTCCAATAAAAGCTTTATTTCATCATCAGATGCCCTAATTATTGCCTGCATAATGGAAAAACGCTCATAATACATCCTTAATTCCTTTAATTGGGCGAATTCTTCATGATTTATCGTATTTAACTTATAGCCTTTACGTGCATGTGACTTTAAATAGTATTCATCACAGAGTTTTTTTAAGGCAGTTTTAATGGTTATTTTGCTTACATTGAATCTTTCAGCCAGTTGGGTCTCGTTTAAGGTCGAGTACGATGGTATCAAGCCGTTCTGTATATCATCTCTTAAAGTGTTGTATACATTCTCGTATAGATTCATTATAATGCCTCCTATAATAGTTGACATATCTATTATAACATATTATTCTGAATATATCTAGAGGTGGATCGTTCATGTTTGAAAATAAGATTAATAAAAAAACAATCGAAAATGAATATGCTTTTCTTGAAGACTGTATTCATGTAAATTGCTGCTCTGTAGGTGTCCCCCCTGTGAGTGTCCGGGAAGCTTGTAAGAGCTTCTACGATGGTTATATGGAGCTGGTCTACGGAAGGCTCCCCGAAGGCTATGGGCCTTTAAGGCAGAAAACCCGTGAAAAAATCGCCTCTCTTATCAACTGCTCTCCCTTAGAAGTAGCCTTTATAAACAGCACCTCCATGGGGCTTTCGGTTATAGCAGGCGGATATCCCTTGGGCAAGGGTGACAATATCGTCATACCTGACCTTGAAAACATGGGCTGCATGATTCCCTGGGTGAATGCGGGGAAAAACCGAGGTTTTGAAGTTCGAGTTTTAAAAACTGAACACGGCCGGTTTTCACCCGATGATCTATTCAATTTGGCAGATAAAAACACCAAGGTAATTGCTCTTTCTGCGGTGCAATACGGGACCGGTTTTTTCGCCGATCTTAAAACAATCGGGGCCGAATGCCGTAAACGCGGTATTATTCTCGTTGTGGATGCAATACAGGCCATCGGGCGGATGAAAATCGATGTTAAGGAAATGAACATAGACTTCCTCTCTTGCGGCGGGTTTAAGGGCACAGGAGCAGGGTTTGGCATAGGGTTTTTATACTGCGAGAAAAACCTTGCTAAAAAGGTTTTACCCTCTTATGCAGGGCTTGCAAGCGTATCGGATTTTCACTATGCACCAAGTGTATATGGCCCTGAGCCGCCTTTGCCGCTCCATGAAGATGCCAGGCGTTTTGAAATAGGCTCGCACAATACCATAGGCATAGTCCTCCTTGAAGCGGCTGTCGATGTTATTTTGGAACTGGGAATAGAGAATATCGAAAAACATATTCTTGCCCTGGAACTGCTTTTACGTAAGGCGATAACCGGCATAAATCTCTATATTGACGGCCCCGAGAAAGAAGAAAATTACTCGGGTATCCTTGTTATACATTACCCTGAAGAACTGCACCCGGAAGTAACAGAGATTCTTGAAAGGCATAAAATAATTCTTACATCCCACCCCGGCTTTATTCGCCTTGCGATTCATTGCTACAATACCGAAGAGCAGATGCAGGTAATCGCCAATGCCTTGATTGAAATTTCGAAAATGATACGGAGCTGATCATGAAAATCTCCCTTTTACAGATGCCCGTTACCCTAGACAAAGAAGAAAACCTTAAAACTGCTGATGAATACCTTCAAAACGCATCAAAAGAGGGAGCAGACCTTGCCATACTCCCTGAAATGTTCTGCTGCCCTTATTCCAATGATTATTTTAAAGACTTCGCTGAGCCGGCAAACGGCCCTGTGTGGAAGTTCCTAGCCGACTCCGCAAAAAAGTACGGCCTATACCTGGTCGGTGGGAGTATGCCGGAGCTCGACGACAGCAAGGTTTACAATACATCCTTTGTTTTCGACAGAACCGGCTCTCAAATTGCCCGCCACAGAAAGATGCATCTATTCGATATAGATATCGAAGGAGGGCAGAGGTTCTTTGAATCGGAAACATTTTCGGCAGGGAATGAAGTAACAGTATTTGATACAAAATTCGGTAGATTTGGCCTTTGCATTTGCTTTGACTTACGATTCCCTGAGCTTTCAAGGCTAATGACCCTTGAAGGTGCGCAAATAATAATAGCGCCTGCAGCCTTTAATATAACTACAGGCCCAATGCATTGGGAGACAATGTTCCGCCAAAGGGCTGTCGATGATCAGGTTTTTACTGTGGGTGTTGCTCCTGCAAGGGATGAGAGCGGGGTGTATGTCTCTTATGCAAATTCAATTCTGTGTTCCCCCTGGGGTAAAATACTTGCAAGAGCCGGTTCAGATCCGGAAATTATCACCTATACTATCGATTTTGAAGAAGTCAAAAGAGTGCATCAGCAGCTCCCATTGCTTTCTGCACGTAGAGATGATATTTATAGTATTGGTACTAAAAGGAGGCAATCATGAAAAAGGCATATATCTCGGTGGACTTTGAGGGCTTGGAAGATGTGGTTTCAAGTATATCTGCAATTCGTTCGGGGGCCGATTTTGGTGTGGCTAGAAAACGTCTTGCAAGGAGTGTTAATGCGGCGGCGAGGGCCTGCTTTGACGGCGGGTACGGGGGAGTTACTGCCTGCGACGGACATGCCGATATGGAGAATCTGATTATCGAAGACCTTGACCCAAGAATCGAGCTGATTTCAGGGGGAATGCGCTCAAGTCTTCAAATGGAAGGGATACATGAGGGCTATTCGGTCTATATTTCCTTTGGTCATGCGGGAGCCAACCTGAATGCTGACGGAGTGCTAAACCACCTCTATAACGGCAGAAAAATCTACGGCATGCGCCTTAACGGGAAAACCATGAACACAGAGACCATCGTCAATGCCACAATTGCAGCCCACTATAATATTCCCCTGATTGCGATTATCGGGGACAGTGCGGTTTGCCGGGAGGTAAAAGAGTTTATACCGAATGTAGAAGGGATCGAAGTAAAACGCGGTTTCTCAAGGTATAGTGCAATCTCTGTGCACCCCGAGGTAGCCGAGAAACGCATTTACGAGGGGGTTAAGTCTGCCCTTAATCGTGCTTCCGAGATTAAGCCCCTTTCCCTTGGCCCGACCATAGAAATGGAGATTGACTTTAAGGACTCAGGCTGTGCCGATACCGCTTGCCTCATTCCCGGTGTTAAGCGCATTGCTCCTGCTACGATTGGATATAAAGGAGACGCTGAGACGGTTTTCAAGCTGCAGAACCTGATTATTTACCGTTTGGTTGATACTGCTTCGTAAAATACCGGTTTTTGCCCTCTTGCCCGGCAATACGAAAAAAATGTAGAATACCTCGATGGAAGATACTCTTGGTTCCTCTGACTCATCGGAAAGTACCTTTGGCGGTTTCCGTAATATAAGGTTAAATGAGTTTGAAGGCCCCCTTGATCTGCTGCTTTTTCTTATAAAAAAGAACGAGATTAATATTTATGATATCCCGATTGCAAAAATAACAGAGCAATACCTTGATTATCTTGCAGAAAGCACTGAACCTGATCTGGATGAACTCTCGGAATTTCATTCGATGGCTGCAACCCTCCTATTAATAAAGTCAAGAATGTTGCTTCCCATCGAGCTGAAAGATGATGGGGAAGATGATGACCCGAGAACTGAGCTTGTCGAGCGCCTGATTGAATATCAAAAATTTAAAAAGCTTTCGAGCCTCATGGAAGAAAAGGAAGTGGAATGGGTAATCGAAAGGAAAAGGCTTGAAAGACCCCTCCCATTCAATGACGATGCTCTTTGGGAAAAGGTGGATGTATGGGACTTGCTCAGGATATTTTCCGAACTTAGTCCTTCTCTTTCTAAAGAGAGAATTATCGACCTATACGAGGAAGTAACGGTTAACGAAAAGGTGACCCTTGTTTATGAAATTCTGGAAATAAGAGGTGAATGTCGTTTTTCGGACCTTATCATAAAAACGGGTTCTATACCCGACTTTGTTTGCGCATTTTTAGCTCTTTTAGAGCTTGCAAAACAGCATATTATCTCGATATATCAGAACCGTATGTTCGGTGATATTATTATTCGGTGGGCCAATGACGGACTTGGAATTAGCAAAAGAAACAGCACTGATTGAAGCAATACTTTTCCTTGAAGGGGAGGCCCTGGACGAAGCAAGTCTGTCTCGGATTTCAGGTCTTTCGAAGGATCTTATAGAAAGGGTGCTTGAGAAGTTAGGAAATCGTTATCAGACAGAAAATTCAGGGTTAGAGCTTAACCGAATTGGCGGCGGTTTTGTAATATCTGTAAAAATGGACTATTGGGAGCAGCTAAAACCAAGGTACGGGAAGAAAAATGAAAACCGCCTTTCAAGGGCGGCAATGGAAACCCTCTCCATAGTGGCTTACTCACAGCCGATAACAAGGTCTGAAGTTGAAGCTATTAGGGGTGTCCAGGCAGATAATATGATTCGATTGCTTTTGGAAAAAAACTTGATAAGGGAAATGGGAAAGAAGGATATTCCGGGCAAGCCGTCAATGTATGGAACCACAAGAGAATTCCTTAAAATCTTCCGCTTAGGCAGTATTGCAGACCTTCCCAAACTTGACGAAAGTGAGGCAGAGCGTTTTGAGCTTAAAGGAGAACTATAGACTCCATGTCTACCTCTCCCATTCAGGGATTGCTTCCCGCAGAAAGGCGGAGAGTTATATTCTAGAAGGAAGGGTTTCGGTTAACGGAAGGAAGGTTACTTCCCTTGGCGAGAAGGTGAATCTTGACGATATAGTATGTTTCGACAATGAAAGAGTGAAAATCGAAGAGAAATTACTTTACCTTGTATTAAATAAACCTCCTCTTTATATTTGCAGCTCGTTTGATCCACAGGGGAGACCCCTGGCTCTTGAGTTACTCCCGCATCAGGGTATGAGGCTTTACAATATCGGCCGTCTGGATTATCGTTCATCAGGGCTTATTCTTTTTACTAATGACGGAGAATTTGCTTCCATTGTTGGTCATCCGGGCTCCGGGATAGAAAAGGAATATGTGGTAGAATCTACCGGTCCGATACCCGACCATGTTGTAGAGGATTTCTTAAACGGGATAGAAATAGCAGGAGTTTATTATAAGGCTGAAAGCGTCCTGAAAACCGGGAAAAAAACCCTTAGAGTGGTGCTTATTGAAGGGAAAAACAGGGAAATTCGCAAGGTTTTTTCTCATTTTCGCCTGCACCCAAAGAAACTGACCAGGGTTCGAATAGGACCCGTGAAAATAGGTGATTTAAAAGAAGGAGAATCACGACCCCTTTCAGGGGAAGAACTTATAAAGTTTAGGAGTAAAACTTGGTAATTGCAATTGATGGTCCTGCAGGATCAGGGAAGAGCACCATAGCCCGGCTCTTGGCCGAGAAGTTTCAAACAGAGCAGCCCTATACCTATATTAATTCAGGTGCACTCTATAGGGCCTTAGCCCTTGGCTGTAAAAACAAGGGTATATCTTATACGGAAGACGAAAGGGCTCTTGAGTATGCCAAAACAGCAAATATCGAATATCGTAAGGGCTCTGTCTTCCTTGCGGGGGAGGATGTTACAGATCTCCTTCATAACCCAGAAATTGACAGATTGTCCGCCCTGCTTTCTGCAATAGTGCCCATAAGACATATTGTAAATGATTTAATTCGGAAGATAGCCTTGGGTAATAATATTGTGGTTGAGGGAAGGGACATGACCACGGTTGTATTCCCAAAGGCTGAATACCGCTTCTACCTTGATGCATCAGTCGATGCAAGGGCAAATCGCAGGCATGCCCAGGGACTTTCCGGTCTCAACATCGAAGATATTCGCAGCGCAATTATAGAAAGGGATGAAATTGATAAGAAAAAAGTCGAAGGAAGCCTTATTCTTGCTGAAGGAGTTGAATATCTTGATACTTCGGACTTGACTGTTGAGCAAGTTTGTGAGAAATTAATAGAGATAATCAAGATGGAAGGTAAGAATATGACGCAAACGGAAGTGGGATCGGACACTAATCTGAGGGATGGACAGAAAAATCAAAACTCAACTGACAATATCCAGACCCAGCTACAGGAGGAGTACCTAAAGAACCTCGAACAACTGGAAGAGGGTCAGATGATAGAAGGTCACGTGATCCAGATAACCCAAGATCACGTTTTTATCAACATAGGCTATAAATCCGAAGGGAAAATACCCATTTCGGAGTTTCCTGAAGTTCCCAAGGAGGGAGACCCCGTTCAGGTTATTCTTGTAACAAAGGAAAACAAGTACGGGGAAGTAATTGTCTCCAAACAGAAGGCAGATGCAAAGATTTTCTGGAAGAATTTACGTCAGGCCTTTCAGGATCATCTTCCGATGGAAGGGACAATCGAAAAAATCATTAAGGGCGGCTTCGATGTAAATCTTGGTGCTGATGTCCATGCATTTCTTCCGATAAGTCAATCCGATGTTCAAAAGGTGGAGAAACCGGAAAAGTTTATCGGGTTAAAGATAAAGTTCTACATAGAAAGGCTTTATTCAGACGGTAAGGTTAATATTGTGGTTAATCGCCGTAAGTGCATGGAAGAAGAGACCGAGTTTAAGAGAAATGACTTCTTTGCAAATACTCAAATTGGCCAGGATATTACGGGGATTGTAAAGAGTTTCACTTCCTTTGGTGCCTTTGTGGACCTCGGCGGATTCGACGGTTTATTGCATATAAATGATATGAGCTGGGGCCATGTAACAAGACCCAAAGATTTTGTGAAAAAGGGCCAGGAAATACGACTTAAGGTAATACGAATAGACCCTGAAGAGAAGAGGATAAACCTGTCTCTCAAGCATTTCACTGAAGACCCCTGGGTACACTTTGAAGACAAGTATAGGGTAAACGATATAGTCAAGGGAAAGGTCACAAAGTTAACGGAGTTCGGTGCCTTTATCGAACTTGAAGAAGGGATTGAGGGACTTGCCCATATATCAGAGTTTTCCTGGGTCAAGAAAATTAAGAAGCCCGGAGAAATTATAAGTATTGGCGATATAACTGAATGTATGATCCTCGGCTACGACCTTCAAGCGGGCCGTGTTTCGCTTGGCCTTAAGCAGGTAAGTGCAAATCCATGGACAGACATTGATGACAGATATCCTGCAGGAACAAGGCTTACAAGAAAGATCGTAAAAATAACAAATGCAGGTGCTTACTTCGAACTTGAAGAGGGGATTGACGGTTTCCTTCATGTGGATGATATCTCCTGGACAAGAAAAGTCAAACATCCCAATGTGGAGTTCCAGGCGGGGCAGGAAGCCGAGATTATGGTTTTGAGCCTTGATAAGGAAAACAGAAATATCAGGCTTGGAATAAAGCAGCTTTCAGAAGACCCTTGGGAGAGTTTTGCAAAGGCATATAAGATAGGCAGCCATGTTGAAGGAGAGGTTTCTTCAATAACTGATTTTGGTATTTTTGTAAGGGTACCCGGCGGAATAGAGGGGCTTATTCATAAGTCTAATCTGACCGAAAACAGGGAAGAGAGCCAGGAAGATGCTCTTAAAAAGTATAACGAGGGAGACAAGATAAAGGCCGTTGTTCTGGAAATACAGCCGGACAAGCAAAAGGTGGCTTTTTCCATAAGAGACTACAAGAAGAAGATACAACAGGAAGAACTGTCCCGCTATATGTCGGTTAGCGAAGGCGATGATTCCACCTATACTCTTGGTGCAACCCTTGGAGACCTTTTAAAGTCCAAGGAAAGCGGGAATCAGGGAAGCAGGGAAGAAGGGTAGGACCCTCTTACTCCCCGGCATTTTATTATAGGCATGTTATCAAAGATAGATATTCATAAATTTAATACCCTAATAGAAACAAATGCCCTGATAAATACGAACTATCCCGATCTCAGTTCCTTATTAAAAAAAATCCTCGACTCTGCAACACAGCTCTGTAAGGGAGAAGCATCAAGTCTTCTTTTGGTAAGAAAAGAAACAGGAGAACTCCACTTTGTAATTTCTCTTGGCGGGGCAGGTGATGATACTAAACGATTCACTGTAAAACTCGGAGAGGGAATTGCAGGCTGGGTTGCAATGCATAATCGCTCCATCATAGTAAATGATGTTGAAGATGATACAAGGCATAGGCACGATATTTCTAAAGAGCTTAATTACTCATCAAAAACAATGATAGCAGTTCCAATGCGTGTAAAAGATGAATGTATCGGGGTTATTGAGCTGATTAATAAAAAAGACGGTAAGCCCTTTGACCGTGACGATCTGCAATGGCTTGAAATCTTTGCAACCCAGGCAGGGATTGCAATTACGAATGCAAGAAGCATAGAAAGGGCCCAGGACAAGATAGATCAATTGCTGGATGAGCAAATTATATCGAATAAGGAACCGAATGGTATTATTGCAAGAAGCCCTGCTATTGCAGAGAAACTAGAAATAATCGAAAGGGTAGCAAAAACAGATTCATCGGTACTTATACTTGGAGAGAGCGGGGTAGGGAAGGAAGTCTTTGCCGAGCAGATACATCTAAAAAGCCCCCGCCACAGGAAGCCCTTCGTAAAGGTTAATTGTGCTGCAATCCCTGAAGGACTCCTTGAAAGCGAGCTCTTTGGTCATGTTAAGGGAGCCTTCACAAGCGCCATTGCGACAAGGCACGGCCGCTTCGAGCTTGCAGACGGAGGGACGATTTTTCTGGATGAAATAGCAGAACTTCCCCTTTCCCTGCAATCAAAACTCCTCAGGGCGATACAGGAGAAAACCTTTGAAAAGGTGGGCTCGGATATAAGTGTCACAGTTGATGTAAGAATTCTTGCAGCGACAAATAGGGACATTGAAAAACAGGTGAAGAGCGGGGAGTTTAGAAGCGACCTATACTATAGACTTAATGTACTTCCCCTTTATATCCCGCCCCTTAGACAGAGACCTGAAGATATTCAGGAACTCGCAGATATGTTTCTGCAGAAATACATGAAGGAAACAAATAATTTATTCAAAGGTTTTTCTCCCGAGGCAATGGAAACCATGCTCTCTTATTCATGGCCCGGTAATATTAGGGAGTTAAAAAATTGCATTGAAAGAGCCTGTGTTATTGGCAAGGGCCCTCTTATTGAAGCAGGCGATCTCTTTCTTAAACCTGTTTCAGGTTTCTCAGCCGACACCAACAGGAACCTGAAAAGTGCAGAAAATATCTTCCGTGCCCGTTATATTAAACAGGTACTCGAAGAGAATAACTGGAATCAAACAGAAACAGCGAAGGTGCTTGGTATACAAAGAACCTATCTTTCCAGACTTTTAAAAGAACTGGATATTAATCATCCTAAGGAGTGAAGAAATGGCAGATAAGCGTGAAGATGAACTAGCATTGGGAGAAAAAATAAACGTATTTATGAACAAGTACCGTAAAGCCATTCTTATTGGTTTCATCGGTATAGTTATAGCCCTGTCCTCTCTTATTGTTACAACCATTGTAAGGGATAGAATGCAATCAAGTGCATTAACAAGGCTCGATGCTCTAATGCAAACATATAATGATGTCCTTACCTTTATGAGAAGTGATACCATTACTGTAATGGAGCTTGCAACAAATGCTGAGCTATTTGATTTACTGGATGAGCTTACCGATTTTGGAAACAGAAACTCAGGCTTTGCTGCAGGAAGGGCCTTTACAATGAAGGCAGAGATTTATTGGGAGATGGGTAATTGGGAGGAAGCAGAGACAGCCTGGTTACAGGCCGCAAGGAGCACTTCAAGGTCTTATCTTGCGCCAATTTCCTTTTTTAATGCAGGTGTTGCAGCCGAAGAGCTTGGAAAATTTGATACGGCAATCGCACATTATTCAAGCGCATTAACCTACGGTGATCAGTTTCCCGGTGCCGCTAGGGCTCAGTTTTCAATAGGAAGGCTGGAAGAGTCAAGGAATAATAGGGATGCGGCACTTGCTGCTTACAGAAACCTTGTTAATACATGGCCTGAAGATCCTGTTTGGCCCGATCTTGCACAAAGCAGGATAATTGTTCTTACGGAGTAATAATGAATAGATCCTTCAAGGCCGTTTTTATTATTGCTATTACTGCAATAGTATTCTTAGTTTCCTCCTGCGGTCTTGAAGAGTTCCCCCTTGTTTACCCGATTCCCCAGTCAAATATACAATCTGTAATGAATAATCGTGCAGTAGTTTATGTTCCAAGTGATAATGCAGGTACTACATTTTCACATTTTGCCGTATTTTATCGTATATATATCTCTAACTCACTTCAGGCAGAAACTTCGAGTGCATCCTTTCCTACAATAAATTCTGTTCTTGTAACTGATCATAATGCAATAAGACCCCATATTGACAGCACTACATCCTTAAATGTGAACTTTGATGCATTCTTTACAGGAAGGGGTTTCCATCATTTAAGTATTGCCGGGCATAATATAAATCTTGTTTTATCCTCTTCTGTATTTGGAAGCACTTTAGAGTTCAATTTTCCTTCCTTTACGGAGCCTACAATGAGTATAGGGCAGACGGTTTATACTTTGAGTCGTTCTGAACGTCTTTCCGACCCCCAACCCTCAAGCCGCCTTTTTATTAATAATGATGAGCTAAGAAACCCGGCAAATATTGACCCTGTAATAAACGGAGATGTGGTTGACATGCCGAATATTGCTGCAGGAGAAAGACGTTATACATACGCGGCTTTTTATATAGTTGCAGTAGGAATCAATCAGGCTACATATTCCTTTATATATTCTACACCGTCATTGATTCATGTATTTCAATTGCCTGACAGATGGTAGATTAATCGGAGGCCCTTATTAAAGTACTTTTAAAAGCAGAAGCCCTTGACGGATATTTAACAAAAAATGATCTGGACGCACTTAAGGGAATGGATAAGGTGTATAAAAAGGCTATGACCTGTTTCTCGGCCCTTGATTCTTTAAAAACAAAAAAAGAAAGAAAGCCGTTAGAAGAGCAGCTTATAGTACTGTTTAATGAAATGGGAACTATGATGCAGGAAATTTGTAAACCTGAACCAAGACTGCACGTTTATTCATTTGAGACTCCACAAGAGGGTCATCCTGAAGCATCAAGGCTTATCTCGAAATTAAGAGACATAAGAACAGAAAATGAGGAATTTGTTTACTATATCCAAAGGGCATACGAAATGCTCTTTAAGCTTGCCTTTGGAGGAAAGGCAAGCTCAAATAAGAATTATCTAATTGTGAAAACTCCCGTTATAATGCCTGTAAGAAACTTCGCTGTTCATAAAATAACTAATATTGATCTAAAAATCGAAAATACCGTAATGTGCGTAATGCTTAGGGGAGCTCTGCTTCCTTCCATGATAATGAGCAAAGAAATCCAGGAATACTCATCAAGGGGATATGTTACACCCTTTGCACTTTTCAAGATAAGAAGAGATGATGATAAAAAAGAAAATAATATGGAATATATCCTTGACCTTGACAGATCATATTTTAAGCTCGAAGACCTAAACGGTAAGGACCTTATTTTTGCAGACCCAATGAATGCAAGCGGAGGAAGCCTTATCACTGTGGTTCAATACCTTCTTGATAAGGGGATTAAACCAAGATCAATTCTTACCTTTCATGTAATTGCAGCCCTTAAGGGTGCATTAAAAGTAGTAAGGGCCCTTGAAAATTGCCATGTTTATACTTTATGGATGGACCCTGCATTAAATGAAAACGCATATATTATGCCGGGTCTTGGGGATGCAGGGGATAGAATTAATGGCCCTGATATGGAAGCGCCAAGGAATATATTACAGCTTATTGCAGACTATGGCTCAAATATTGCAAGGCTTTATAGGGCACAGCTTAGGGAAATTGAAAGTACGGTGCTTACATAATGAGAGGATTTCAATTGCTAAAAAAGAGTATTCTATTATTCCTAATTTGCTTCCTCTTAGTATCCTGTGTATCGAGGGGGGCAGCCCAGGCCGAGGAATATTTTGCAATTGGAATGGCCTTCTTTGACCTTGGCCGTTATAACGAAGCTGAGACTTGGTTAAACCGCGCCCAGGCTGCAGACAGGACCATGGTGGCCTCTGAGTATAATCTTGGACGTATTGCTTATGAGACAGGCAGGTATGAAGATGCGGCAAGGTTCTTTGAAAGGGTTCTAAGCCATGACAGCGATAATGTAATGGCACTCAGGGCTGCGGCCTATTCCAGAATAAGGAACGGCGATTTTGAAAGGGCCATTACCCTTTATGACAGAGTGCTTGAACTAATCCCCGAAAGCGCAGATGACGGCTTTAATTATGCTCTAGTTTTATATGCGTTAGAGCAATACGAAGAGAGTGAAGAAATCCTTAATAGATATCCCATAGCCTTAGAGGAAAATCCTCCTTCGCGCCTTCTTCTTGCAAGGACACAGCAGGCTCTCGGAAAACCTGAGGCAATAGACAATTTTGCAAAATGGGTCTTGAATGCTGAAAGACCCCATCCACAGGGACTTATAGACTATGCAAGCGCCCTTGAGAGCGAAGGGCTTTACGCAAGGGCAATTGAGATATACGATGATGCTCTTGAGGCTCTTCCAAGAGATACTGCGACCCTCACAAGGGGAGGCATCAGGTTTGAAAAGGCAAGGCTCCTTTTAACTGTTGATCCTGACAATAATGAGGGCATCGAAGAGTTTAATACGGCAATAAGAGAGGGCTTTGCAGATACAGAGGCATTGGAAGAACTCCTGGAAGATTCTAGGCTTACTCAAATTCATCGGGAGGAAATCCAGAGGGCACTCGGCATTATTGAAGAGCGAATCAGGTCAGAAGAAGATGATGACGATGAGGATGATGATGAGGACGACGAAGATGACGATGATGAGGATGATGACGATACATGGTAGTGTCAATGATAAAATTGATCTTTGAAATCCCTGACATAATGAGCATTAAGGAGAAAAGACGAATTATTCGCTCAATAAAGGATAAGCTAAGACATCGTTTCCACATGAGTGTTGCCGAAGTTGATCTTATGGATTCACTTACCTTTGGTCAAATCGGAGGTGCTCTTGTTTCCAACTCGAAAGTTTTTGGTGAGTCCATTATGCACAAAGCTTTTGAAATGATCGAAAATGATATGCCTGTCCGTATTCAAGATATTGTTATACACTCGGAGGAATTTTAATTATGCAGGTGAAAAAAGCGGTATTTTTGATTCCTTTGATCTTTGTTTTTAGCTCCTGCCTTGGACTAGGTCTCGATATTACATTAACTGCCCAAGGCTCAGGAACAATTGCCCTTGAGTATCGCATTGCAAAAGCTCTTCATTCTCTTGGTACTCTTGACGGGAATGAAAGATGGAATACCATTCCTGTGGGAAGAGCTGATTTTGAAAGGACAATGGATAGGCTCCCCGGCCTTAAACTGCTTTCGTTTAACTCAAGCGAAGATGAAAGGGATATAATCATAAATGCAAGGATGGAGTTTAATACAATTGATGATCTTTTAGCCTTTCTTGATTCTCAAGGAAAGAGATCATTCCTCCAAGGCAATGCCGCACAAGGACGCCTGCTCTTAATCCTTAGCGAGGGATTAGATACCCTAGATCCTGCTCTTGCTTCACTCCTTGGAAATATATTCGACTCCTATGAAGTCAGAATGAGCATGACAGTCCCCGGGGGAAGAACAGAAAGACATTTAATTCCAATCTCCCAAATTCTCACTTCAGGTGAAGGGGTTTCAATAGAGTTTTCCTGGTAACTTATAAGCTCTTACTCGTTGATACATTTAGAATGTGATCTTCAATGTAAATAGCTGACGCATGAATATCGCCCTTATAATTTCCCGGCAGTACAATTTCCATGTGCAGGGGATTTGGAGGATTTTCACCCATAATAAAACTTATAATTCTGCCTTCCTCCCTTCTTGAAAAGGGGACAGTTGCAGAATAAACGGGCAAATAGTTTCCATTGATGCCATTATTCTCCCCCTTAAGCTCTATATCAAAACGCAGGGGGTTTCCCTCAGCAGAAAGTGCGACCTTTAATATTCTGCTATCCCTGAAATAAACACTTTCAAGTGACAGGTTAATTAAACTTTCTTGTTCATCAATAATATATCTGCTTTCAAGCTCATCATCCCTATCGATAGAAAGAATCTGTATTGTCATAAATAGTATAACAATGGCCATTAATGCAGGGATTATCTTGAATGCAGAAAATGAATGTATTCTTTTATTTTTCTTATTCATTTTTAATATTATGATTCCGCGCTTAATTAAAAGAGGTATTGGCAGGGTTAAGAAAAAGATTTGAGGAATAATTAATAAGGGATCTGAAATAAAGTACGGAATCGGAAGGGCAAGCAAGAAGACAGATAAAAATATTAATAGGGGGTTAGATAATGAAGCACCAAGAAGAACAAAGCAGTAAGCATAAAGGAAAATCAAGACTTGGGTAAAGTCCATAAAGATGGCAATAACCATTCCAATTACAACCCAAATTACCCCTGAGAAACCGTAAAACCAGGCCCTTTTATTAATTTTAGCCTTGAAGGGGAGGGGTAAAAGGAGAGTAAGGATTAGAAGTAATAAGATTGAGATGAGGCTTGAGCTCCCTTCCATTCCTCCAAAATAAAAGTAAATAAACCTAAATAATAAAAAAAGAAGTGCAAAAAGCGGGAGTGAAATAAAGAAATAAAGAAAATGCCTTGCAAAAAGCCTTATATGATAAATTACTTTTAAATTATTCCTTGTTGAATAAACCATGTATAAAAAAAGTGAGGCTATCCCGATAAAAAACAAAATGAAAATCTTTTGCCCCTCACTTATAAAAAATGCTCTTCCCCCGGGGAGAGATAAAAAAGAATAATGCCTGTCAGCATTATAAATCGGGAAAGAAAGAGTATTTGAGTATTCGAGTAAAATTGAGGCAAGTTTTTGGGGTTCTATGGGGCTGCTTTCACGGTCTGCTTCCCCTCCTGTAAGCAGGAAGCTGTTAATTTCTGCATCCCATGCAACAGGAAAAATTTGAGCCATAGAGCTGCCCCTATTAAAAGACCAAGCTATGCTATTATCATTAAGAATCCTTGAAAGGCTGCTTATATTGTTTAATGGGGATGTATATCCTCCTCCTGAGTTATGGAGCAAAAGGGAAGGGGGCCTTTCATTTATATCCAGATAGCAGAGCAGCCAATTTTCAGGCATCTCTGCAAGGTCGAGTAAATCCCTTAAGCCCTTATGTTTATTGCCATTATTATCGAGAATTATTTTTTCATCTGCAAGGAAGGCTATTATGATATTGATCATGTTCTGCCTTTCAAGGGACATATGTGCAAGGGCTAATGCTGTCTCAACTGCAAAATCATTTTCTAAGGGCAGTGCAAGCACAAAGGCCCCTTGAGTATCTGACACCCCCGGTCTCCTAAAGATTAAATTACTGCCAAAACCTCCGAAACCTGTAAGCAGAGGCCTTATTTCAAGATAGCCGGGAAGGGTTTCATTTATAAGATTAAAGTTTCTCTCGCTTCTTTCTGCCGCACTAATCTGAGAGTTTATGGCAGGAGAGAGAAAGAAAAACAATGCTAAAACCGTCAAAATAAATTTTTTATACATCTATAATTCTAAGTATATTGAGTTGTTTTCAAAATACAACTATAATGAAAGCATGAAAAGGAAAATTAGCCGCTTCGGAGGCTTAATTTTAACATTATTTTTGATATTTACCTTCTTATCCTGCTCGGGAACCGAGCCTGAAATTGTTTTCGGCTTTATTGAGCTCGTATATTACTCGGGAGAGGATAATAATATAAGGGAGAGATATTCTTTTTTCATAATTCCTGAAGATGATGACGGCATAGAAAACCTTATGGAGCTGTATTTATACAATGATAGGGAGGCCCTGCGCTGGCTTATTACATCGGATGACTGGATTCAATACGAAGAGGATGGAATTACCTGGATAGGGACCAGGAGCATCTCTATGTTTGATAGTAGTCCCTTGCCAAGGGGCCTTTATAGGGCAGTTTTGGTTAATAGGGGAGGAGAGAGCACAGAGAGAAGATTCACTTTTGATGGCCCGATTACCCCTGTCCACCCTTTCCCGTCCTTAACAATTGATGATGGAAATTATTACATACAGTCACAGTATCCTGTTAACCACTTTGTAGGTTACGATCTGCAGGGCAGGATAGTTCAAACCATGACGGTAACAGCACATGAGGGCACCATCTGGAATCTAAGGCTTTCAAGCAGTGTAAGGTCTGTGGCCCTTTGGGCAGAAAACCCGGAACTTCATGTTTCAGCATTTACAGAGGCAGTAACTGTGCGGTGATACGTAGCTTCGCCCTAAGATCCACCCGCATGAGCGATGCCCAAAAACGCTCGTATAAGGAATTATTCCCTATTTACGCTTTAAAAAACGAAGAGGGGAGTCTTGCCGGGCAAGAATTACTCGACTCTGAGAGCCTCTTCGGTAATAAAGGGCCTCTATGTATAGAAATTGGTTTTGGAATGGGAAGCGCAACCGCCTCAATTGCCCTTGCAAACCCTGAAATTAACTATCTTGGCATTGAAGTTTTTCGCTCAGGCATCGGTAGGCTTTTATGGGAAATCCACAAAAATGAAATAAAAAATATCCGTATAATCGAGGGAGATGCAGTAGAAGTATTAACCGAGCGGATAGCCGATGAATCTGTTTCAGCCTTTCATATTTTTTTCCCCGATCCCTGGCCAAAAAAGCGTCATCATAAGAGACGGCTTATAAAGCGCCCCTTTACAGATCTCCTTGCATCAAAGCTCCTCCCGGGTGCCTATATCTACATGGCTACAGACTGGCAGGATTACGGAGAAGAGGCCCTGGAAGAGCTGTCTCTTACAAATACCCTTAAAAATAAGTACAATGGCTTTGCAGAAAGGCAGTCATGGAGACCCCTGACAGAGTTTGAAAGAAAGGGCCTAAAGAAGAACCATGGGGTATGGGAGATAATTTTTGAAAAAGAACAGCTCTGAAGAAATTATTAAAAACCTTGAGGAACGTATCAGGCGATATCAGACTTCATATTATAATGGGGAAGCAGAAATTTCCGATGCAGAGTTTGATCTGCTTTATGATGAACTAAGGAGTCTTGCCCCCGATCATCCCATTTTTAAGACTGTCGGAAGAGACAGTGTTGACGGTTTCCCCAAGGAAAAGCATTTAATTCCAATGGGCAGCCAGGAGAAAGCGGCAAACCCCGAAGAGTTTAGGGCCTGGGCAAAAAAAATATCTCCCTTTTCATACATAGTTCAATTTAAGATGGACGGAGCGAGCTTAGAATTGCAATACGAAAAAGGTATTTTACTCAAAGCCATTACAAGAGGAGACGGTATTATAGGTGATGATATTACTCCCAATGCCCTTAAAATGATTGGGGTTAGAAAGGAAATTGCAAAAAGTTTTTCAGGCGGCATTAGGGGCGAAGTGATAATGAAAAAATCTATTTGGAAGGAAAAATACAATGAGAAAGCTAATTGCCGAAATGCCGCAAACGGGATTATGCGCCGTAAAGACGGGGAGGGCTGTGAGGACTTAGAGTATATCAGCTTTGATGCTTCCTTTACGGGCAACGATACTTTCTTTCAAGATGAAAGACAAAAGATATCCTGGCTTAAGGAGCAGGGTTTTATTATTGCAGAGACGAAGGAGTTTACGGAAGTCGAAGCAATAATAAGATATAGGGAAGAGATTTCAAATAAGCGTAAGAGTCTTGACATAGAGATTGACGGCCTTGTTATTAAGGATTTTCACACGGATATGACTGACTTAAGGCGAGTGAAGCCTGAGCGTCAGATTGCTTTTAAGTTCGAGCTTGAAATTGCTTACAGCATTTTAAGGGAGGTGCTTTGGAGCGAATCAGGTATCACATATACTCCAATTGGCGTAGTAGACCCCGTAAGGCTTGCAGGAACCACAGTACAGCGTGCAAACCTTAATAACCCCGACATGATTCGCTCGATGGGCCTTAAAATTGGTTTAAACGTTGCAATAGTAAAACGCGGAGAGATAATTCCTAAAATAGAAGGACTTGCTCCTGCCGGAATGATTAATGCAAATGAGATTTGCGATATAGTATTCCCCGATAAATGCAGTGCATGCAGTACAACTTTAATTGACGGGGGTACAAGGCTTTATTGCCCAAACCCCTCATGCCCAAAGAAGCTTCATCATAGGCTTGAAAAATGGGTCTCAGTTCTAGATATAAGAGAGCTTGGGGAAAAGCTCCTTAAAACATTATTTGACTCAGGAAGGGTTAAAAGGATCCCTGACCTGTATACTTTAACGGAAGAAGAGCTTGCAGGCTATGAGCGTATGGGTGAGCTTTCTGCAGGTAAGGTAATTCGTAATATCAGGAAGAAAAGAGAGCTTTCTTTGTCTGCATTTATTGCAGGCTTTGATTTTGAGGGAGTCGGAGAACTTATAATCGAAAAGGCTGTAATTGAAGGGCATGATACCCTTTCTAAACTGCGGAGTCTAAATACACAAGAGCTTTCTAAGGTTCATGGCCTTGGGGAAATAACTGCGGAGATTATCGTTAGTGGCCTTAAAGAGAGTAGGGGAGAAATGGATGATGTTCTTGCCACAGGTATTATTTCAATAATGGATCCGGGGAGTATAGACGATCTGCCTCTAAAAACGCTTTCTTTTTGCTTTACAGGTGAATTAAAAAGCATGAAAAGAAATAAAGCTGAAGAGAAAGTTAAGATGCTTGGAGGACAGGTAAAGTCTTCAGTTGTTAAAGGTTTAACTTATCTGGTAACAAATGATCCCGAGTCAGGATCTGGGAAAAATAAGAAGGCCCGTGAAATAGGGGTTAAAATCATCGATGAAGAGGGGTTTTTGACCCTAATCGGCTAGAAAGCCCTCGAAAGAGGGCGTTTTTCCGTTAACATTTTACTATGCATAATGTTTCTTCAGTCGACCTATATATGGTTTAATTTTAGCCCCGGTATACCTTTATATCTTCTTTGGCGGCTTTGAAGCCTTCTTTCTTTCAAGGGGCTTTTTGCTTATAGGTTTCTTCGAAGCAGGTTTAGCTTTTCCCTTTGGTGCCGATGATTCATGAATGATTTTCTTTTCTAGATCGATAAGTATCTTTTTTTCAAGTTCCTTAATTTGCTTTTCAAGTTCGGCTCTTTTTTCATACAGTTTTTCAAGGGAAGTAAAAACTTTCATAACTTTCATTTTTAGAAGTCTCCTTATTCAGATATGCTTTATTCTATAACCCAATTAAATAATTGTAAAGAATAAAACATCTTGTATACTAGTATACAAGGTACTTATAAACTACTTTCAGGTGTATTTTTTCGTTTAATTATTCTAAACATTACTCGCAGTGCTTCAGCATATCGGAAAAGAAAATAAAGGAAAGGCCTGCATGGATAATCATAGCTCCCCGGCCTATGTATTATTTTCCCTCCGAATCCGGTCTTAAATCTATAAAGACCTGCCATAGGATGATTCGGATCTTCGTTAGGAGGTATCCCAAAAAAATCATAAATTAGGCAATTTTCATTTATAGCATCTTCTATTGCTTTAACCTGTAAGGCATAAGAAGCCATTAAATTTCTCTTATTGTCAGAGGATGCACCATAAAGATAATAAGCCTCCCCTCCCCTAAAAAGAGTTATAATTGCAGAGATTACTTCTCCTTCATGCTCTGCAAGATATATCCTTAGATCAGGGCTCTTAATATAATTATCAAATAAAGTTTTATAGTATTCAAGGCTGTGAATGGAAATACCGTCTCTTTTTGCTGTAGTTTTCAATAATTCATAAAATTTTTGAATATCATTAACGCTGCCCCTACTAATTTTAACTCCCTTTTTTAGCGCTAGACGGGCATTATACCTCCACTTTGGTTTCATTTCTTTTAATATCTGCTCCATGGACATACTCAGGTCAAGAATAACTGTGTCGGGAGGTTGGACAGTAGAGGATGCACAGATAAAAGGTGAAGGAAGGGCCTTTGGGAATGTGTTTTCAGTATACCAGGGAGGATCAAAACGGATAAAGCAAGTGTCAGCAGGGAGAATGTTTTTGAGTTTCTCTGCGAGTTCTAATACGGCTTCATTTGACGAATAGGAGGCAAGGGAGGGCAGTTCAGGGCCCCAGGGAATATATGCGAGAGAAAAAAGAGGAAGTAACTTACGGCGGAGGACGAGTAAGGGCCTTGTTTCGATTTCCTTTTCGCTATTCTCCCAGCCTAGTCGAAATGCAAGGGCCTCCCAGCCGAAGCGAGCCTTGAAACTCCCCCAAAAACCGGACTGAAGAAAAGAGGAAGATTCATCACAAACCTCGAGATCAGCCTTTTCAATGAATTTTAAAGGGCCGTCCTTAATTTGCGTCAATGAACTTCACCGCGGGGGATGATCTTGGTTTCTATTCTCTTCCCTTCAAGGGTAAGAGCCTTCCCGTCCAGGCTTACAAGATGGTCCTTTACATTAATCGGGAGTGAGAAGAAGCCGTTAACGTCAATAATACCCGGCAGATCACCGGGAAAATCTTCGCCTTCTACCCCTACCCTAGTCCCTAAAGGTGCATCTCCTGCATCAAGAACCTCAAGGCGGGTACCGGGTTTCCCGTCAGTGTCAGGGGGTCCAAGGTTATCTTCTACTGCTAAAAGCATTCCATTGCTTTCAACTCCCCTTAAAACTGCAGGTTTTAAGTTATAAGCCAAGATAATTTTTTTATTTAATAGATCTTCTTCCTTAAAAAATGGCACAAGGCCTGAAACAATAATCCTTTCTTCTCTCTCTCCGTTAATGATCGTTTCTACTGTTTCGATGTAGAGCTTATCAGCCTTTGGGTGTCGTTCGACCTTAATAATTTTTGCAACTCGAAGATCGATTAATTCTAAGAATTTTTTGCTGATGGGGGTCTCTTCCTGCTGCTCATCCCCTGAAAAGCGGTTCCGAAATTCATTAATTGCATCATCCTCAAGCTTAGTGAATAAGACTTCGCTTTTTACTATGCGATCAAGACCCGATGTCTTTCCGATATCATCCCAGGAGAGCTTGCCATTTGCAAAGCTTAATCCGAAAAAGGAGGCAATTTGCTCTGCAGTGCCGGGCATATAGGGGTGAATTAAAATTGCAATATCACGAATAAGATAGGCAAGATTAGTCATTAGTGATGCTGCAGAGGAAGGCTCAGTTTTTATGGTTTTCCAAGGCTCGGCTTCCTGGAAGGTCTTATTTGCAAAAGAGCATAATTCAAAAACCAGGTGTAAGGCATCTCTTAGGTTGGCCTTTTCAAGTGCAAGGGTAATCTTGTTTTCATATTCTGTTACGGTATTAGTAAATTGTTCATCACAGGTTCCCTCATTATATTCGGGAACCTTACCTTCAAAAAAGCGGCTGATAAAGGTAACAGTTCGATTTATCAGATTACCAAGATTCCCGATTAATTGGCCGTTAACCTTTTCTTGAAAATCATTCCAGGTAAAAAGATAATCCGATTTTTCGGGCCTATTGTAGAAAATATAGAAACGCCATACGTCTGCAGGAATGCCTGTATCTATTGCATCAGTGCCGAAAACACCTGTACCCCTCGATTTGGAAAACTTTCCGCTTTCGTAATTAAGGAATTCACTTGATGCCATATGATGCAGCATGGTCCAATTTTTCCCGCTTCCTAAAAGACTCGAAGGGAATACAACCGTGTGAAACGGAATATTATCCTTACCGATAAATTGGAAAAGTTCTGTCTCATCGGGGCTCTGCCACCAATACTTTACAAACTCCCTCCAATCCTCCCCCCTTTCTTCTCCAAGGTTTCCTGTAATGGAAATATAGCCGATTGGAGCATCAAACCATACATAAAAAACCTTATTCTCGTAACCTGCTTTGGGAACGGGGATTCCCCATTTTAGATCCCTGGTAATTGCTCTTTCGCGAAGCCCGTCGCGAATCCAGGCATTTGTCATCTGTATTGCATTCTTTGCCCAAAAACCGTCTATGGATGCCTTTTTAATCCACTCATTTAGCTCATCTTTTAATTGGGGAAGTTTTATATAAAGATGCTTCGTCTTTAATAATTTTGGCGTATTTGAACAAACAGAACATTCAGGGGATACTAATTCGGTTGGGTCAAGGAGCTTCCCGCAGTCCTCGCATTGATCACCCCTTGCATTGGAGGAATTGCATGCAGGGCATTGCCCCTTCACATAACGGTCTGCAAGGAAGCGGTCGCATGATGCACAGTAGAGCTGTTCAATTTCCTGCTCATCAATAAAACCGCGGCTTTCAAGGCTCTTAAATATATCCTGAGTTACCTCTGTGTGAATGGGTGTTGATGTGCGCCCAAACTTGTCAAAGGCAATATTAAACCAGCGGTAAATATCATCATGTAATTTATAGTATTTATCGCAAAGTTCCCTTGGACTCACTCCATCCTTTGCTGCCTTGGTTTCTGTTGCAGTGCCATATTCATCGGTACCGCAGATATAGAGAGTCTCGTATCCCCTTATTCTGCAAAATCTTGCAAAAACATCGGCAGAAAGTACTTGAATTAGGGTTCCCAGATGCGGGACATTGTTTACATAGGGAAGAGCTGAGGTAATAAGTTTGCGTTTCATGGTAATTAATAATAAACAGAAAATGAGGTCGATGACAAGGAGTGCCGAAATAAGGCTCTTTAAGAGCTTATTTTTAGAGAATAGTTCACCTTTAGGGTCTTTCCGGGGTCAAGATGCACGGGAAGGAGGGGCATTATACAAGTGGATTGATATTCCTCCCTGCCTTCAAGGCCCGCATAAACATTAAAGATTTTAAAGTCGGAGCTTCTCCCTGATTCCAAGGTAATAACCGTTTCATTCTTTAGGTCTTGAAATTCAAAGGTCTTAATATTGCTTGCTGTCAAAGTTTTTTCAAAACCGGTACATTCTTTAACACCTTCTTTTACGGTCAGAATTCTTAAAAAGTCCTTGCCTTCACCCGGAAAGGAAAGATCCAATGATGGAGAGAAAGTAAATTTTTGGCTTTCACTTCCCGTATTCCGTAAAATATAGTCTACAGTAATGGTATTCTTCTTTAATTGCCAGGTTTTTTCAATTTCAATTGCGCCAAAAGATAAGCCGGGCCGCGGAGGAAGCTTAAAGCCTGCCCTTACACGCACCCTGTCTGTTTCCATTACTTCATACTCTTCTTCGCAGCAGATTCTGCTCCCCGAAATTGGTGCCTCAGAAATATCTTTTGACTTATATTCGGGTGAAATAAGCAGGTCTGTAAAGGCGCATCTTTTACACTTTTTTTGCTCTTCTCGGGTTGTTGACATTGTATCAAGGTAGTTCCAGGCTCCGGGAAGATAGTCAAGCTCAAAAATTCCTGCGCCTTTTGTTTTAATAAAGCAGTTAAGCTTATCATCCTGTAGTATATACTCCCCTTCTCCGTCAAGGTCATAATCAAAGACTGAAAGGGAGGGAGTAAACTTAATTTTCTCTCTTGTAATTTTCTCTGCTTCAAGGAGGGCCTTATATGCAGCCTTCCTTATAGGAGCATGATAAAGTCCCTGAGAGAATAGGCCGAGACGATATAACCCTGAATCTTGAGCCTTCCAGAGTTCCTCTGTTGCAGTAGATTTTCTTGTTTTATCACCCCTTAGCTGATTATTTATAAGGGTATGGACATACATGGTTTTTGCGTAAATACCGCTTGCCTCAGGGTATTTTGCAAGGATCTGCCTTGGATGTATTTCTGAGGATGTACTGCATTTTAATGTCCAAATCCCCGGGAAGTAATTTGTCTTTAGACCCTTTAGTTTTTTGATGATACGTGAGGGAGTAGTAAACTCAAAACAAGAGTCTGCCTTTGAAAGAGAAGCGAATAGCTCATCAAAGGCCTTTATATCCTTAGTAATTGATAAGGTTATAACCTTCTTTTCCTTAAGTCTTTCCAAAACATCCAAGGGATTTCCCCTGCTAAGTTCAGTGCTTGTATCCCCTGCCACAGGGAAGACGGTAATTATTTTCCCCTGATCTTCAGTGATACACGGACAGAAAATCCCTTCCTTCCCGGGTTTTATCCCTGCCTGGATGAACTGCTGATCCTCAAGGAGGGTATAGTTCATTCCTGCAGAGCTCAAAGGGCCGACCAGGCTCTGTTCCCAGGTCATGGAAGGCAGCCAACAGCCCTGAGGTCTTTTACCGAAGTGTTTTCGTAAGTAAGTAGACAGCATTTCTATCTGTCCGATTTTATCGGACTGAGGAAGAAGGGGCAGCACCGGATTATAGAATCCGCCCCCTAGAATCTCTACCTGTTTGCGCTGGAAGATATCTTCCAAGAGCATAAAAAACTCGGGATGTCTCCTCTCAATCCAATAGAGAATGACACCTGAATAGTGAAGAGCCAAATTAATTCTCGGGTATTTTTCCAGGGATGATATCAGGGGTTTAATCGCAGTACTATAAAGGGCCTCAAATTCAGCCTCATCTGTTCCTGAGGGTAGATGTGCGTAAGAACAAAGTATCACAGAGAGATTGTCTTTCATTTATACCCTTCACTACCCATACTATATTACCCTAAATCGCCAAATTTGAAAAGTATTTCGTTTAAGCAGATATGGTGTTTTTTTCACACCATAATGCTTAAAAAACTTCAAGAATCCGTAAAAAAATTATAGCTACGGCAGATGATATTAGAGAGAGAAACCCGATTGAAATTAAAATTAGCGGAGTACCTCTTAAAAAGGCGGGTACCCATTCAAGCTCTGATCTTCTATGTATTTCGTTAAGAATAAGTATTGCAATTAAATTTCCAAGGGAGAAAAATAGGGATAATGTAAAGGCCCCTGCGAAGGTCCCTGCCAGTGTAATTGTGAGTATAAGAGAGGCAGGGATAAGGCCGTCATAGGCACTTATCGTAGGGAATATGGTTTTAACAATTCCGGAAAATTTTGGAAGGGTTCGATTAAGCAGGATCCTTGAAAGGCTTTCAAGGCCCATGCATATAAGGACTGATGCAGGAAAGTATAGAAAGAGCATCGAGTAAAAATTCCAAAATGGAGGAATGATAAAGGTAAAAAGGATCCAAAGAAAAAGAACAGATATGAAGAGGACGCCGAGTTGGAAATAGGGGACTACCCTTCCCGCTTTTTTACCTGCAGCGCCGCTGCTTGCAGCGAAGCTCGCAGTGCCAAGGGCAAACTGTATAAGGAGATTAAGAGACAGGCCTGAAAAAACAGCAAGACTTGCAAGTCTTATCATCTTAGATCCTCCGATATACTGCCTAATTGCTTCCCGATATAGCGATAAAGCGCAATAATGTACCCTAAGAGCAGGATGGCACCCGATGAGAGTGAAAGTATCCTAATAAGGATAAAGCCGTCTGCATTAGCCCAGTAAAACAGCTCAACAATGCCGCCGGGGCTTCCCGGTATAGAAAGAGTTCCAAAACCCAAGGGCTCTCTTAAAAGCGAAAAGGCGATTATAAGGGCGGATAAAACTGCAGCCTCAAGCAATGCCCTTGAAACGAGTTCACCCGGATTATGATTATTGTCTAACTCTGCTGCCTGGAAGAATCCCGAGCCAAGGCAGGTGGGAGGTATTAGTACAAGGAAGAATGATGTTGTCATGATTAAGAGCGGGTTTATCATACTTGTAAAAAGGGCAAAGATGCCGCAGAGGAAGGTGACTAAAAAAAGAAGAACTATCATTCTGCCCTTTGCCGGAATGTATTTACGGGTAAATGCATAAATTAATGAGGCAAGTCCGTATACCCATAAAAAAGCTGCCGTTATTATTAGGGCATAGGAAAAACGGCTTGAAGCAAGGACGATTAATGCCAAACCTGTCAAACTTGAAAGAGGCGAAACTTGACCCCAGAAAAGATGCATGCCGATACGTTGATTCATGAGCCACCCATTATTCTGTTTAAGTAAATATTTATGACTTGGGGAGAAGCCCTTTCCATAAATCTCTGTCCGCTGCGATTTAGAGGAATAATTTCTACTACTTCTCCGTCTGCCGCTAAAATTGCAGCACAGGGGAAGAATGCCCCCTCCCCGATAAAGGTAAAAACAAAAGCACTTGAGTTTCCCGTGAAAGTATAATAACTTCCAAGGCCCCCTGCCCTATTTCTTCCCTGGATTCTCTCTATAATCCTCCCGGGATTTCCCGATTGCTCAAGCACCTGATTTATTGAATTAATTTGGATACGGTTACGCACAGGATGAGTGAAATACCAGCACAAGCCTGAAAGAATAATTAAACCGCAGATCCATCCTGCAATGATAAGGGATTCTTTTAAATATGTTTTGTCTTTTAAGAAGGATAATTTCATGCATGCTCCTCATTTGTTGAAGCTTGGTAGAGTTTTTTGCTTTCAAAAAATCGGATTAGAGGCAGCAGGGCATTTATTGAGACAATTGCAAAGATTGCGGCGTAAGGTTCCTCCCCCGGGTATCTGAACAGAAAGGTCAGAATGCCTGCGAAAACGGCGACAAAGAGGGCACCAAGATTGGATTTTGCGGTTGTTACAGGATCTCCTGCAAGGAAGAAGGCAGCCGCGAGGGTTCCGCCTGTAAACAGGGCGAATAATATATCGGTAGTTCCAAAAAGGGCAGTAAAAAAGCAGAAAAGACCTAAGTATATGGCAGGGACCCAAATCCTGTTTATTGCACGGAAGGAAATTATTATTATTGACCCGATTAGAAGGATAAGTATGCTCCTGTCTGCAATTATGCCGGGATACGGAGAAATAAACAGATCCATATATCCTACAGGGATTTGTGCGCCTGTAATCGAAAAAACAGTTCTGTTTAGGAGGTTTCTTATGCTTTCTGCAAATAGGCTTTCCGAATAAGGAGAAATAAGGAAAGCATCAATTTCATAGAGGGACGAGCCTTCAAGGGCGGATGCAAATGCACCGGGCCAGGAAAACCGAATAAGGAACCACCCTCCCGCTGCAGGGTTTAGCCAATTTGAGCCGAGGCCCCCGAAACTATGCTTAATTATCGCAATGGCAAAGACTGCACCTGCTGCTGCATATACCGGTGATATATTATTTGGCAGAAGAAGGCTTAAAACCAAAGCTGTGGTCAGGGCACTGCCATCAAGAATAGTTTTCCAGTTTCCCTTTTTATAAGATATAAGGAGTTCTGTTAGGATGGCACCGAGTATGGCACCCAGGGCTACAAAGAAAGATGAGAAGGAATCTCCAAGGGAAGATTGCAATATCGCAAGGAAGGCGCAAATATTGATTAAATAGATTCTTTCGGTTGTAGACCTTGCAAGGTTTATTTGAGGTTTATTCTGATGGGGCCTGTCATAAAAAACTCCCTGATTTTTAGACAATTTTATCCCTCCCTGAAAAAGAAGTTATAGCAACACTTAAGGGCAGGGAAGACGGGCAGACCACTTCGCAGCAGCCGCAGCCGTGGCATTGGTTATTTAATTGCAGGGTAGTATTGTATCCGGTTAACATGATTCTTTTAAACATATCTTCAGGATCAAGCCCAACAGGGCATACAGCCCTGCATTCACCACAGCTTATGCAACTATTTCCACTAGGGTGCTCAGCGTTTTCCAATGACGCAAAGAAGGCATAACTTGTCTTAATAACAGGCTCATCAAGGTCTGTGATTGTCTGGCCTAGTATGGGAGAGCCTGTAGCGATTTTCCCGGGGAAACCGTTAAATCCACCGCATTCATTAAATAGATCCCGGATACGAGTGCCTATTCTGGCCTTCATTACCCTAGGGGTTTTGATTGCATTTCCTCCTATTGCTACATAACGTTCAAGAACGGGTTTCTGCTTTTTTACTGCATCATAAATTGCGGCAAGGGTTGCAGGGCCAAGAATAAGAAGGGAGCCCAATTCAGTTCCTGTTTTCTTTTCATAATTTCTTAAGACGAGTTCCAGCTCCCGCTTATTTCTCTGGGGGTATCTGGAACCTACAAGAACAGTACCTGTCGGAATATCCCATTTACTTGCCTTTTGTAAGAATTCCTTTTCAAGCTCTTTTTCCTTATGCGAAATTGCATAGATTATCCTATTTGCCCTGCAGCTTCTTGAAACTATTGCTGCACCTTCTGCAATATCTGCTGCTCTTTCCCTTGAAAGAACATAATCTGCGGCAAGCCAAGGGTCATCGAAGACACAGCGTACTATAAGGGTTATCTGCTCCCTTGCAGATCGAATCGAGGAAATTATCTCCGATACAGGTCTGCCTCCCCCTTCCATTTCTACAACTCCATACTCGGAAATTGTTCTTTGAATATCGTGGGGATGCATATTCTCCCAGGAATAAAATTCCTCCCTCTTCCCCAGCTTTTCAAAACTCCCCTCCATCAAAATAACAATACCGTCCTGTATTTTCCCGCCTGCGCTCTTCCAGGATACTAAACGTATTACTCTGCCCGGAACAGATGCATGTATATTTGCTGAGCCAAGTCCCTTCCCCCTTCCGACAAGCATGCCTTCCTTGACATTTTGCCCGACTGCAACAACAGGATATGAACGGAGGCCTGAGTGCTGGGTCATTGGGATAATCGAAAGGGAGGGAAGAAAGGCAGTTTCAGAGCTATCTCTTTCAGGGACATAGCTGTCCTCAAAGGAAATGCCGCCCCTCGGGAAGGAATATACCTTTTGTGAAAGAAAATTCTTTAAATCAATCATGCCGCTATTTGCCTGTCTCCCAAAATTGTAATCTTTTTAGAGCCTTTTTTTGCTTTTTTAAATAAATCAAGAAGACAAACCATAGGTAATATCAAAATAAAGCTCCAATGCTCTCTTTGCAAATTATCCCCTGCTTCAAAAGGTCCGGGGGTTTGTAAGTCGTCTGTGGTATAGTTTAGCAGAAAAGTCATAAGCTTTTCCAGATGAAAAATAGGGACTATTATGTCTTCTATCGTAATTGTAGTAAAGCCTGAAATCAGCCCATCATCACCAATATTATACTGATAAAATGCTTCATCCTGTCTAATATCGTTATAATCGGGATTAAAAACACCGTAAGAGAAAAGACGAGCTCTTTCAATATGTCTTTCAAAGTCTAAAGAGCTAATTAAATACCTGCTTTCAATCGGATTCCCTGACGGATACCCCGAGTCATTCGCAAAGGGAAGTGAGGGTGAAATAATAATCGGGAAGGCAATAAGCACAGGGAATATGATCCCAAAGGGTAATAATAAGGGAAATAGTGAAAATGTCTTAGTCTTTAGGGGGAATAAGAGCACAGGAATAAAGGGTTTTTTAATTGATTTCTTCGATTTCTTTGAAGCGGCATTTAAATCGTAGTGAAAATAAAAAATAATGATGATATAAAAAAATAAAACTCCTAAAATTAAGTAAATAGGGGGAATATCCCAAAGAGGGGACAGAATAAAAATAGAGGAAGAGAGGAGAAAGGCTAAGAAAAGGTTGATTTTAAAGGGTTTTAACCTGAAAAGTATTAATGAAATGCCCTCTCCTGCATAATGAGGGTCTCTGTCATAATGCCTTGCACTAGATATTTCCAAAAGAGGCTCCCTAAGCAATTCCCAAACACCTGTTAAAAGGCCGATTATTAGAATTGAAACAGGGCCGAGGGTAGATAATGCAAGGAAAAGGGGTATCAGAAAGGAGTAAAAACGTTTTGAGCGTGTAAGAAGCAATGTGGCAAGGCAGGCAATTAAAATAAGGATACTTGTTGCGAGATAAAGGCTTCTCCTTCCAAGGATTGAAAGGGTGAATCGAGTCTCGGGGAATAGTTGGTTTAATCGGCGCTCAAGGCTTTCGGCTCTAATTAAAGAGGCATCTTCTTGAAAAAGATATAAAAAACGACTCCCTCCCCTGACAAAAAAGGTTTTTAACTCTGAGACAAAGCCGTCATTTCTTGGGTCAAAGGGGAGTATTTCATTATGATATAGGTCTAAAGGGATTTCCCTTAATCTGCCAAAATCATCGATAAAAACATTCACTGTTGACTCTGAAGTAAAGCCTGTTAAACCGCCTGAAATCAGGGTTTCCTGTATAAGGCGATCATCAGTATTCTCATCGAAGGCTATTATAATGGCACCTTCACCTCTTAATTCAATGAGCCGGGAATAGTTTCCTGTAATATAGAGCAGAAAAAGAGACAGGCCTATTGAGATTATTAAGAGTCTAAAGAATGCTCCTATCCTCACCTTAAACTCTTCACCTTAACTTATGATAAAGCTGCAGATAAAGGAGACAAAAATCCCGAGAAAGGCGCCAATAATTACCTCAGGGGGGGCATGTCCTCGAATCTCCTTAAGGGGACGAAAATCGATGCCATCCTTTGTTGCCGAATGTCTTCCGAGTTGATTTAAGGCACTTGCCTGTAAGCCAACGGCCCTGCGTGATCCCATTGCATCACGCATGACCACAAGTGCCATGAGAAAGGAAACTGCAAAAAGGTCTGAGTATATGCCGTTATTAAGGGCAACAGCTGTGGTCATGGAAGTTACCACAGCGGCATGACTTGAGGGCATTCCGCCGGTACGCCAGAAGATTGTTTCTAGGACTTCCTTAAAGCTTTTATTGCGTATCTGAAAAAGAGCTATTACCCCTTTAATAAATTGGCTTAAAAACCAGCTTGCAAGGGAAGAAAGAAGTATCGGGCTACTAAATATAAACATTATATAACAATCTCAAAGTGGAAGGTATCTTGTCAAGCATTGAAAAAGTAAGCTTTAATATAAAGTAGAAGAGGAATCTATGAACGCTTTTGTAGTTACAGCCACCCGTTCCATGAAAAGCTATGCCTCTAAAGTTGCCGAATATCTGTCGAAAATCCCCCGTTTTAGTAATATTTCCGATTCATTTAGGAATGGAGTAGATATTATGACCGTGGATCGTTTTGCAGACGGCGAAATAGAGGTCTCCATTGAAGAGTCTGTTCGAGGAAAGGATATAATTCTTTTTACCAATTGCAGTGAAAACGAAGCGGGCATAGGGGTAAATGAGGCTAAAATTGAGTTGTATCATACAATTGACGCTCTAAAACGCTCACAGGCAAGGGATATTTTTGTCTTTGAGCCTTTTATTTCATGCTCACGATCTGACAGAACAACAAGGCGTAATTCTGTGGGGCTCTGGGTGCATTTCAAGACCCTAGCCTGCCTTGGAGTAAAGCATATAGTCACTTATCAGCTGCATTCTAATAAATCTGAGGCTATGCTTGACCCGACCATCTGCGCCCTCGATGATATGCCTACTTTGAATTTAATGAAGCGTTATCTTTGCGATACTTATATTCGTGACATAAAAACCCTGGAAGAAGATGTCAGACCGAATTGGGCTTTTTGCTCGGTCGATGCAGGGGGAGAGAAAATAGCAAGGGAGTTTGCAAATGCCTTTCTTGCTCCGCTTGTTGTTGCATATAAGCAGAGAGACTATTCAAGATACAATGCAGTAGAATCTGTCAATATCCTTTCTTCAATGCCGATTGAGGGTAAGGTTATTTGGATTGTGGATGATATGATTGATACAGGCGGCTCCATTGAAGAGCTTATCCGCACTTTGGAGGATTTAAAACCAAAAGAAATAAATATTGCCGTTGTTCATGCCGTTTTCTCACCTCCTGCGGCAAAGCGTTTAAACAGCCTCTGGGAAAGGGGTCTCTTAAATCGAGTTATTGTGGGTGATACCGTAAGCACTTCTGCCTTTAGTGAAATGAACAGGCGGATTGAAGTCGTACCTTCCACTGAATTTTCTGCAAAAATAGTCCATGGTCTTATTACGAATCAGCCGATGGGTAAGCTAAAACAACCGTTTAATGCTGAAAAATACCTTAAATCTCCCAATTTATTTAACGTGGAGATGTAAAAAAACCAAGAATTGCCTGAGAAAGACCGATTAATCCGCCTAAAATGGCACCAAAAAAGTTTATCCATTTTAGCTGACCTGCCATAATATCAAGAATGATTTTTTCCACCCTGATCATATCGAGTGAGTTTATCCTGTCAGTGACGAGTTCTTTGACATCAATTGATGAAAGGGTGGTATCAACATTATCTTTAAGGGTATTCATGGTCTTGTCTGTAAGGAAGGCATCTACCTTGGTCTTCTTATTTCTTCCAAGGGAGATAAACTCCCTTAAAGAAATGCCTGGGTATCGCAAAGAAAGTTTTTCAAGAGCACGCCTATAAAAAGAAGGCTCTCCCCTTGAATGGCTCCTTAGCTCCTTTAAGAGGCTGTATTTAATCAGGTCTTTAGCAGGGGTTGCAAGCATTTCACCAAGAATTCCTGCCCTGGTTATGGAAAGATTTCTGATGATTTCTTCGAGTAATGAGTCAAAAACATCAGAGTTTACAAAATCGTTAATAATTTCTCTTGCGGGGAAATTTTCGTCCCTTTCTTCGAGTAATTGGGCTAAGGGCTTTTCGAGCAATTTGTCGGTATATGAACCCAGGGTACTGCCTATTTTCTCGCGGACTTCCTCTCTTTCAAGTCGTTCTTTCAGGACTTCGGATGTAAGGAGTTCCTGCTCGACCATGCGGCCTATGCTTTGGGCTAATTTATGGCGTTCCTTTGGGAGTATGCCGGGAGTAAAGGGCAGACGGAAGGAGAAGAGCTTTACCTCGGTTAAGGGGCGAAAGAGCATTTTTATTGCTATTGAGTTGGTGATATATCCGATGAAGGCCCCGATTAGGATGGGCAGAATCCAGGAGAAGAGTATATTCATCTGAAAATTGCTCTTGATGCTGTATTTGCCCTTGATTCGCTGTCGTAAATTTCCATTATGGATTCCTGCAGCCATCCCATAATAAGATCACCCGGTCCTTGAAAATTTCCTTCTGCAAATACCCAAATTTCAGGTAGCCCACGATTAATTACCTGCCGCCTTTCAATTATTCTTACCACCATTCCCTGGCGCAGGTATCCCAAGGAGGTGCCTCCGGGCCCCGGCTCATCGAGGAGATGGGTAAAAGAGACATTTATTACTCCGAAACCGATGAATTCCCTTACCAAGGGGCGAGTTTCAGGGGGTAAAACCCTATTATCGTTTGATGTACGGTCGCAACTTATAAAAAAATATGTAAAAATAAAGAAAATTAATGGGAAAATGAGTAGTTGATTATATCTATTAAAATGTCTTATTTTCACTGTATGTATAATATAAAAAAAATATACATCTTTGTCATCCTGATTTTTCTGGCTCTTGGGCCTTGCGGACAGACAAATGCCGAAAATAATCATACTTTTACTCTTGGCCCGGTCTTTGGATTCCTATATGGGCAGGCAGAAGAAATAGTCTATAGATTTCCGGGAAATGATGAGCATTTAAGCCTGTTATTATGGGACTTAAAGCCCCTTTTTTATGCAGGCCTTATTGCAGATTTTAGACCAATAAATTTATTCAGAGACAGCGGGAATATCTCATCTCTTTCATTCAAGATTGGAATTCCTGCAAGAAGCGGAATTATGGAAAATATGGACTGGCTTGGAACCGAGAATAGTATTACCCATTATTCAAGGCACAATGTTTATACAGATAGAGCCATACACGCAGACTTTTCATTCGGGCGTTCCTGGCCCCTAAATAATTTTTTTGCCTTTGCTGTCTTAGGAGAGCTTTCCTATAAGCATTATCATTGGGTGGCAAAAGACGGTTACGGTATTTATCCCTTTGGTGAGCGGCTTTTCACAGGCCCTGTAATTGAGTATACACAGAACTGGTTTGTTTTAGCACCGGGGATTTCCTTAAGTGCAGGACTTGGAAGATTTTTTCTTTTTGAAGCAGGATTAAACTATGCTCCCGGTTTATTCAGTGCAACAAGGGATCTTCATATCGAAAGGAATACGGTTTTTCAGGATTATGTCTGGAAGGGTCATTATTTTAAGGCAGGAGCCAATCTGGTTTTTACACCCGATCCAAGCGTTTCACTATCACTCTTTTTTAATTATATATATACAACCGAGATTAGAGGTAATACATACGTTAACAATACCCTATATAGAGATCTTGGAGGCGCGAGATATTCTGCAATGGACACAGGTCTTCTTTTTACCTTCAGTATGAACTAGAGGAACATGACCCTTGGAAGTAAAAAGTGTATTGCCGCAACTATTAAAGCTATAGCTCCAAATACCTTACTGTTGGCTGTTAAGAGGCTTGTAATTTTTTCTGTGTTTTCGGTATCATCTATGGTGGTCTTGCCCTTATAGAATTCGTAGATCATTATAAAGCCGCATAGGATTCCGATGATTGCAGGAATCAGATCTCCGAATACAGGAAGTCTTCCGCCGACAGGAGAGAAGAGTTTTATTATTCCGGTCAGGGCAGAAAGTACACCGAGAGAAATCTTTACTGTTTCGTTATGCAAGGGAAATCCTGTCTTGGACAGGCTGCCTTCATCATTACGAAAGAAAAGATAGTAACCGACCAATGCATTAAGCGATACAGATAAAAAATAAAATTGCAGCATTATATACTCCGACCCTCATTATACATCTTTGCTATAAAAAAGGAAAGCCCCCGGTCACTAGAAAACCGGGAGACCTATAATTGCAGCCTTATTGCCCTCTGTTCAAACTCTGTTCTCATAATTATAAAAAAGTCATTCCCGTCAAATGGAAGGAGAAAAAGGAAGGATTCACTTTCAATGGGGCTGAAAAGAGTTCTGACGGTATAGGGCTCGGAGTCTCCTTGGCTTGCAGGAGTTATAATGATTTCTACTTCTCCAATATATATTTCTCCGCTTCTTTGGGCTGTTTTTAATATGGCAAGAAAGAGATCGTCACCATCAAGTAAGAGAGAAGCGGATATGGTATTTCCGCCAAGGGAAATCCCCTCCCCCCTTCTTACAATATATCTTCCGAGTGCAGACATGGCAATTATCATTAATATGCATAAAAAAATCATTAAATTGCCCTTGCTGCCAAATAAGCGCATAAATCCCTTTCGACTATCTCCTCTATAAATATCTTTAACTTCCTGTGAGGCCCTTTCTATGCGACGTTCTCTTGAATAGTAAAATCCCGGTTCTCTTTTATCATCACTCATTGAAAAAACTCTCCAATAAATCTGTCAGTTCTCCACCAAACAAGGCGTACCTGCCATTCATTAACTAATAGGCCGGATAAAATACCGTTATCGGAAAGATCAAAGGTATTAAATAAGAGCTCCTCTTCATCAACTCTTATAAAGCCCCTGTGCTGCTCTCCTGAAAGCCCTGAATATGAAGACATGATCAAGATAGAATAGCCTCCTTCTACGGGAACGAATAAGAAAATTCGCCCGCCCTCTATTACTCCCATAAGTGAATAGAGCATTCTTGAAATTGCTCCCCTATTCTGATCCATGTAGGCATACTCAAAAAATGGTACTTCAATATATCTTTCGAATATACCGTCTTCGGCATTCATCAGCCAAATTACTGAGCCGTCTCCTTCAATTCCTGTTCTTGTATTCGTAGACTCATCGAAGGTATCCCTATAATAATCAATTTTAATAAAAAGGGTGCGGGAATCAGGTGCAATAGAAATTTTATCCAGGGAAGAAAATACATTATCCCTGTCAGGGGGAATGGGAAGGGCATCTGCTCTTAACCTTACTACGAAAAGAAAAGCCCCTTCGTTATTATACCAGTATATGTCCCAGCCTCCGGGCAGTCTTGTAATAACTGCGAGCTCATCATTAATGGTTGTATAAATTGATTCAATTATGGGAAAGGGGCTCCCTCCGATCCCCTCCCTGCCAAGGCTATAAAGAAATCTGCCATCTGCATCAAAATGGAGCACTATATTTGAAAGCCTTGCCATGTTTTCAGTGTCAAAGCGATGCTGTTCATAGGGGAGGCGATCCCTTACATAAATATGCTTTCGCGAATCCACTGCTATCTCCCCGGGCTCAAGCAGGGGATAGGAGATAGACCAGCGGGTTACAAGGCTGCCTTCAACCAGGGGCCTTAGGGTAAGTGGGGAGGGGTTTGTTTCTTCGTTATAGACCATAAACAGCAGGTCTCCGTAGGAATTATATCTTAGGATCTTGCCGCCGCTCCCATCGGAAATATAGAAGAGCCCGTCTCTCATTGCTATGCTTGCCCTGTGCATTCCCATGCTTCCCTCAAGGTTAAAGAGGGCTATTTGGTCTTCAAGTATTCCGATTTCGAGCGAAAAAAGGTCCTCCCTTTCTACCGATCGGATTGCCGAGTTCGGACTGCATCCGCATAATGATAATAAGAGAAAGGCGAGAGAAGCATAAAGGATGGGCTTCATGTTTCTACCTTAGACCTCTAATTTAATGTTGTCAATTGATTATCTTGAACAGCAGGCAAATAAGATGTAGATTATATTCATGCTTGACGCCATCCTAAAATTCCTGTTCGGCTCACAAAATGAGCGGGATTTGAAAGCTTTACAGCCCATTTTACATTCAGTGAACGAGAAAGAAGCTTGGGCTGCTTCTTTACCTAAAGAGGAATTTCCCCTTATAACAGAAAAGTTCCGCGAGCGCTATGCAGCAGGAGAGAGTCTGGATGCTATTCTTCCCGAATCCTTTGCCCTTGCAAGGGAGGCAGCCAAGAGAAATCTTGGAGAGAGACCTTACGATGTTCAGGTTCTAGGCTCTATAGTGCTTCATCAGGGGAAAATTGCAGAACTAAAGACCGGAGAGGGAAAGACTCTAATGGTTGTCGCTGCAGCCTACCTTAACGCAATAAGCGGTAAGGGTGTCCATGTTGTAACAGTGAATGACTATCTTGCAGAAAGGGATGCCGACTGGATGAGGCCTATTTTTACTTATCTGGGTCTTACGGTTGGAACCATTCTTTCGAATATGGATAATGAACGCCGCAAAGAAAATTATGCCTGTGATATAACATACGGGACAAATAATGAGTTTGGTTTTGATTATCTTAGAGATAATATGTGCCATGACTTAAAAATGAGGGTGCAGAGGGGGCATAATTACTGCATCATTGACGAAATAGACTCAATCCTTGTTGATGAGGCTAGGACTCCCTTAATTATATCGGGGGCCGCAGAAGATGATACCTTTAAGTTTGCAGAGGTTGATAAGTTAATCGGGACCTTGCAGGAGATACAGAAAAAGGAAAACGGTGAGTACCCTGATGAAGTTCAAGGGGAAGAAATAATTGGAGACTTTAAGCTTAACGAGAAGAATAAAAATATTTCCTTTTCAAATGCCGGTCTTGCAAAAATCGAAGATATATTAAAAAAGAGGGGCTTAATTAAAAGCTCGGTTGTAGATGAAGAAAACTTTGAGTATATACATTATTTTACTCAGGCCCTAAGAGCGCATAAGCTTTTTCATATCGATGTAGATTATGTTGTTCAGGACGGGCAGGTGCAGATAGTTGATGAGTTCACAGGGAGGATACTCCACGGAAGGCGCTATTCTGATGGTTTGCATCAGGCCATTGAAGCAAAGGAGCGAATTAAAATTGCCCAGAGAAATCGCACTCTTGCTACCATAACATTTCAAAATTATTTCAGACTTTATTCTAAAATTGCAGGGGGTACGGGAACAGCCGACACTGAGGCAGAAGAATTCGGGAAGATATATAAACTCGATGTTGTTGTTATTCCCACCAATATGCCCATTGCAAGAGAAGATCTTGATGATGTTATCTATATGAACGAGAAGGACAAGTTTGAAGCTATTTGCAATGAAATTGCCGAGGCTAACAGCGCTGGTCAGCCCATACTTGTAGGTACTGCTTCAATAGAGAAATCGGAAATTATGGATGCTCTTCTTACCCGCCGCGGCATAAGGCATGAAGTCCTTAATGCAAAAAACCATGCAAGGGAAGCTTCCATAATTGCTGAGGCAGGAGCAAAGGGATCTGTGACAATTGCGACTAATATGGCAGGACGAGGTACTGACATAAAGCTTGGAGGGAATGCCGAGCATAGGGCACGGAAAAGAGCAGGGACTGTTTCTTCAGACGATAATTATGAAGCGATATTTAAAGACGAGTACGAAAAATGGAAAAAGGATTATGAAGAAGTAAAGGCCCTTGGAGGTCTTTATGTAATAGGAACGGAAAGACATGAAAGCAGGAGAATTGATAATCAGTTAAGGGGAAGATCAGGGCGTCAGGGAGATCCCGGGAAGTCCAAGTTCTTTATTTCCCTTGATGACGATCTGATGCGTCTCTTTGGCGGAGAAAATATACGGGGATTGATGTCAAAAATCGGAATTAATCAGGGAGAGCCTGTTTATCATCCTTGGCTGAATAAGAGCATCGAGAAGGCACAGAAAAAAGTTGAGGAGAGAAACTTTGAGATTAGAAAGCATCTGCTGGAATATGATGATGTTTTGAATCAGCAGAGGAAGTTTATTTATGAACAGAGGGATGCAATTCTTAGTGATAAAAACCTAAAGGAAAGGGTGAACTCTGCAACTGATGACATGGTAATATCTCTTCTTGATAATTATTCTGCTGACAGACGCAATGACTCCGTTTTAGCCCTAAAAGACTTAAGTGAGAATCTAAAAACAAAGTTTAACTATATTCTAAAAACAGATGATGCAGAATTGAATAAGTTTGATGGCCTTAAGGAACGTATTTCTGCAGAGCTTAAGGATGATATTCAAAATAAAGAAAACATAATCGGGCAGGAATACCTAAACTTTTTTATTCGAGATCAGTATCTGTTTATGATTGATAAAAAGTGGCTTGATCATCTTGAAAACATGGAAGGCTTAAGAGAGGCTGTTTACCTTCGCAGTTATGCCCAGAAGAATCCGCTTACCGAGTATAAGGTGGAGGGGTTTCAGATCTTTGATGTAATGATAGATGCAATACGTCATGAAATAGCCACAAGACTTCATTTAATTCGTATTCAAGTTCAGGAAAATAGAGAGCAGGGCCGCCCTACCCGTTCAACAGGAACCGTGCAGAATGCGACCCATAATAGTATGACTTCCTTTGCTGCATCTGAGGGGCCAAGGCTTATTGATCGTGCCCAAAGAAGTGCAGTCACTGTTATACGAACACAGCCAAAAATAGGCCGCAATGACCCATGTCACTGCGGCTCGGGAAAGAAGTTTAAACATTGTCACGGACGCTGATTAGATGCTCTAAGTCCCCTGTCTTATAAAGGCATCCCTATGGGTATTCCTGAATCTATGCATCATAGCCCCGCTTTCTCCAAGGTTTAGGGGGCCGATTAAAACCCTATAGACAGGCTCATTTGCCGTTCCTGCATTCATTATTACAACGGGTAGATTATTATCCAGGGAGGATATTTCCGCATGGACAGAATCGGGCTGTGAGTATGCGCCAATCTGAAGATAATACATTCCTTCTTCGAGACGGTTGATCGTGGGTACAGGGAAGGATGCAGGTCTCTGTGTTATTGCGGGAGGCGGAGGCGGCTGTTGTACCACAGTTTGCGGAGCGGGCTGTGGCACAGGCTGTGGTACAGTTTGTGTTTGGGCAACGGTTTGAGTTTCCCTATTTTCAATTTGCGGTATAAAGAACTCAGGATTTGGTGCAGAACTCACAGTGACAGGCGGGCGGGCTTCAGAGGGGACCAATGTCAGGGAGTCAAACTCAGGAATGGCCTGTACGATAAGTGCAGGAGGGGGCTGAGGGCTTAGCTCTTCAGGGAGATCCACAATAAGTTCCCCGCTTTCCATTCTTATATTATCATAAAATCTGCCCTCATCTGTTACTCTATAATCTTCAGGGATTCTTTCTATCGGGATTGTCTCTTCAAAAGTAACTATTTCGAATAAATTTTCTTCTGTAATAATCGGCACAGGCAATGTTACTTCTTGTGCAGGCAAGGCCACCCTTGCACCAACATAATGAGAGAAAGCTCGAGAATCATCGCTTTCGCTCATACGAATCCTGCCTATAGAATTTCCGGGAATGTCAATTGCATTTCCTGCATCCCTAGAGAGCATTGCAAGAAAACCGGGCACTTCAAGACGAGAAGCAACAAGCAGGCTTATTATCTTACCATTTTCCAGGTTTTCCACATCAACAACTGTATTTATGGGAAAGGAGTTTGTGGCAATATAGAGCCCTGAACTTGGAAGCTCGTCCGTAATAGATGCTGTTCCCTCCCATACAGATGCACTTAAAAACAGAAAAAGGGAGGCTAAAATGAATGCAATTAATAACAGTTTTTTCATGACAAAATGTCCTTTAATTTAGTTGGTTTAAGATTATTCTGCCTACATCTTTGGCAAATTCAAATTCCTGGGCAAGTGTTCTTCCTGAATCTATTGGAAAAATATGATCAAAAATCATTTCATTTGTAATTGTAGAGAAAATTTTCATGTTTATATTTATTGGTGTCGCTCTTCCGCTTTCGACCTGACACTCAAAAAGGCCAAGTACAAAAAACTCTGCCCCTCCCATTATAGCCTCTTCAAAATCTGAAAGTATTGAACCGCTTAAAATTTGTTCAGGTTTTATCTCAAGCCGTCCTGCAGGGCTGTTTGTAACTATATAACCTGCATCAAAGAATACTTCCATCATACCCCCCTCCCAAACAGAACTATGCTGGGTAGAAGGAACCCCGGAACTTACTCCGGTTTCGACAAATGCAAAGCTGATAAGGGTAGCGTATGAAGATGAGCAAATAAGAATTAATAGGGCAATCAGAATACAGGGTCGCCTATAATTCATCCAATCCTCCATATCTATAGTATCGACATGAAAGTATAGGGTATTGAGTTATAAATTAGGCAAGACCTTTTAAAATTTTGATAGCTTGCGCCGGGTTAGGAGCATCAACTACTGCTTTTCCTGCTACAAGGACGGTTGCTCCTGCATCTCTAATACTCTTTGCGTTATTTATGTTTACACCGCCGTCAACTTGCAGTTCTATTGGTAATTTTAAGGCATTAATCCTGTTTGCCACAGTCTCAATCTTTCTCAGAATGGAAGGAATGAAGGTCTGCCCTCCAAAACCGGGGTTCACCGACATGAGTAAGACAAGATCAATATCTTCATAAATATATTCGAGTATATCCGGATGAGTAGCCGGATTTAATGCAATGCCTGCCTTTTTCCCGAGACTTTTTATTTTAGACACCACACGGTGCAGATGTACGCTTGAAGGCGATTCAGGATGTATGGTAATTATATCTGCACCGCTTTCAGCAAATTCTCCAAGATAAGTATAGGAATCTGTCAGCATCAGGTGCACATCAAGAGGTTTTTCTGTGATTTTCCTTATGGCTTTAATCATGCTCTGGCCAAAAGACATGCTTGGAACAAATACATTGTCCATTACATCACAGTGAATCCAGTCGGCCCCTGCCTCATCGAGCATCTTAACTGCAGCTCCGATATAGCAGAAGTCGGCAGTTAATAGAGACGGAGCAATTTTAATTGATCTATTATCTATGTTCATTTTTACAACTCCTTAAGGAAATCCCTTACTTGAGCGGGGTTTTCCATTTCTAGCACTTTTGAGGCTGCAATTCTTGAAGATTCCATGTCTAAACTCCGGATTTTTTGCTTAATTTCAAGCAATGCCCCGGGGGAGACACTGAACTCATCAAGGCCAAGGCCAAGTAAGACGGGAACTGCGAGCGGGTCTGAAGCAAGCTCGCCGCAGAGCCCTGCCCATTTCCCCTCAGAATGTGATGCATCTATGGCTAACTTTATTGCGCGCAATAGCGCAGGGTGAAAGGGATCGTAAAGCCCTGACACTGCCCTGTTTCCGCGATCGACTGCAAGGATATACTGGGTTAGGTCATTTGTGCCAATACTGAAAAAATCGGTTATTTTTGCAAGATTCTTACTAAGAAAAACGGCTGCAGGGGTTTCTATCATTATTCCTACTTCGATTGACCGGTCATACTCTATATTTTCCTTATCCAATTCATTTTTACATTCTGAAATCAAGTCCCTGCTCTTAATAACTTCCTCTTCTGATATGACCATAGGCAGCATTATCCTCGCCTTTCCGAAGGCTGAGGCTCTCAAGATTGCTCTAAGCTGGGTTTTAAACACTTCTCTATTTTCAAGGCAAAAACGTATTGCACGGAGTCCTAAAAAGGGATTTTCTTCCCTTTCGAAGTTATGGTATTTTAGCGATTTATCACCCCCTATATCCAATGTACGCAGAATAATCGGGATGCCGGATCTCACAATTTGCCTGTAAACAACAAATTGTTCTTCTTCACTTGGCCATCTCTCTGCATCCATATACAGGAATTCGGTTCTTAAGAGTCCTATTCCCTCAGCTCCGACTTCAATTGCCTTTTGCAGCTCTGCAAGGGAGCCAATATTGGCAGAAAGTTCTATTCCTTCTCCGCAGGCGGTTTTTGTAGGCAGGCTTGAAATGTTTTTTAGTTCCTCCCTTCTTGAAAGGAACTCATTCTGTTTTTCCCTATATAGTTTTATGTCTTCATCGCAGGGAGAAAGAAGTATGGTCCCTGAACTTCCGTCCAATATAACTCTATCGTTATCCTCAATTGAATCAAAAATACCCCGGATGCCGACTACCGCAGGAAGCTGTAAACCTCTTGCAACAATGGCCACATGTGATGTTGCACCCCCGAGCTCGGTGATAAACCCAAGGACATTGGTTGAATCCATTGACACAGTGTCACTCGGGAAAAGCTCATTTGCAACGATTATTAGAGGCTCTTTTAAGCGGGAAAGGTCTATGTTTTCAATTCCCAATAAAGAGCGTTGCAGACTCTCACAGACATCACGGAAATCATCTGCCCTTTCGCGTAAAACTGCATCATCAACTTCGCTAAACTGTAAGATTATTTCTTCTGCAGCAGTTTCAAGGGCCTTCTCGGTATTTATTCCTTTATTGATTTGTTCTACACATAATTCCCGAAGATAGGAATCTTGAGCAATGCTTATATGTGCCTTAAGTAAGGAAGAACGAAGTTCATCTTCAAGGGAAGAGATAATTGATTGCAGCTTGGTACATACCGTTATTACAGCCTCATCAAAACGTCTTACTTCACTTTCAATTTCCTCTTCGGTGATTTTCTTTGTGGGGATTTCAATAATTTTACGGTTTAGTTTTAGAACTTTTCCGATCGCAATGCCTTTAGATGCGGGGATTCCCCTAAAACTATTGCGGCCCACCTTAGCCTTCCAGATTTGCTATAAAATCACATAAAGACTCAAGGAACTCTTCCTCATTTTCCCCGCTTACCTGTAAGGTGATCTCTGTACCTTTCTTTAATCCCATTGTAAGAACTTTTAGGATGCTCTTTAAGTCGCCTGTTTTATCTCCCTTTATTACGCTGACAGTGCCCGGATACTTTTTGGCGAAGTCTACGACCATGGTTGCAGGACGTGCATGTATGCCTGTAGGGTTTAAAACCGTAATTGTTCTTTCTGCCAAAAAATCCTCCTATACCTTATATTTACAGGCAAGTTTACGGAGAGAATCAAGATCGTTTATATCGTTTAACTCTGAAAGCAGCTCTTCGTTTAAGAGCATGTTCCCGAGTTTCTCCATATTGTCATAATGCTCATCCAAATCTCTTGCAGCAAGCGTGAAAAGGAGACTTGCGTCTTTTTCGGGGTTACCCGGTTCAAAAGAAACGGGTTTTTTTACCTTTGTAAAGCTTATTGCACTGTTATTAACACCTCTTGCATTTGCCTTTGTATGAGGAATTGCAAGATTATCGATTATTACGATGTATGGCCCGTACTCCCTTATATTTTCAAGGATTGCCTCGGCATATTCAAAGGTGATAGAGCCGTCTGCTTCAAGGGTACGGCATGAAGCACGTATTGCCTCCTCCCAAGAGTCAAAGGAGTCATAAAAATCTACTCTATTCTTTTCGATTAACTCACTGAGCATCCGGCCCCACCCTTCTACATGAAAGCAGGAAACGGCAGATTTGAATCATGCTCAAAACAATCTTCAAAGCCTCTTCTATAATTATATTCAAGCTTATCTTTATCATTCGGGTAAATAAACTTGCCGCCCACCTGCCAAATAAAAGGTTTAAACTTATATTCAAGGCGGTGTTTCTTTAAATTATAAAGCATTAAAATTTCTTGCGGGTCTGAGCGGAAGTTAGACCAAATGTCATGGTGAAAGGGAATCATTACTTTTACACGCAATGCCTCTGCCATGCGCAGTATGTCAACACTTGTCATTTTATCGCTTACACCAATCGGATTTTCACCGTATGAACCGAGTCCCACATCAATTACATGTTCTTTACCGTGTTTTGCATAAAAGTTAGAATAATGTGAGTCTCCGCTATGATACAAACTTCCTCCGGGCGTTTTAATCAAATAGTTTACAGCCCGTAAATCCATCTCGGGGATAATTCCCTTTAAACTGCCATCAGGAGGCGCAGTAAGCAATGCAGTGCGATCAAAGGCCTCAAGAACCTGTATCTCAATATCGTTAATCTTAATATTGTCTCCCGGTTTTACAAGGCGGCATCGATCGTTTGGAACACCCCATTCAACCCATCTGTCTATACATGACTTTGGGCCAATGAAGATTGCATTCGGGCAGTTCCGTACAACTGATGCTGCAATATTAATATCAATATGATCTGCATGGATGTGGGTTGATAAAACTGCATCAATTTTCTTTATTGCAAAAGGATCAAGTACAAAGGGAATAGTTCTTAGATTTGGCTGAATAAGTCTGCCTCCGCACATTCTTGCCATTTGATGAGAATCCGGCATGGTTTTTTGGGCTTTTGTACGCTTTCCCGTTCCGCACCAGAAGTCAATTGAGATATTTGTGTCCCCGGGGGTTTTCAGCCAAATCCCGGTGCATCCAAGCCACCACATGGTAAAAGTGCCGGATGCCACTTTCTCTTCTTCTATCTCTTCGTTTAGCCAAGTGCCCCATTCGGGGAAGGTGTTTAAAATCCAGGATTCTCTTGTGATTTCATCTATTTGGCCCATGTCATTACCCCCTGATTTACTGCTTCCATCATTTTAATTACGCGATTTTTATCTATCCTTTCACCGGGTTTTCCCTGCACTTTTAAGCTGGTTGCGATTATACAGGCATCTGCAATTTCCAAAATGCTTCCAATTGTTTCAAAGTTAACACCTGTATTTGCAATAACAGGGAAATCTCCCACGGCTTCTTTTATCTCTTTTAATTGATTATACGGCGCAGCAACACCTGCCATATGCCCTGAAACACAGATTGCGTCAACCATTGAGCTCTTTGGAACTGTCCGGGCAATTAAAGTGATAGGCCTTCCGTCCATGGTGCCTGAGAATTCAGGCATTAGATTAGTAAGTATCTTAATGTTTGATGCTCCAATGCCGGCCCTGTACTTTATTATTTCTTTTGTATCAGGAGTAAAAATGCCGAGATCGCCGCAGAAGGTACCGCAGGCTATGCCGCGCACAAAGGATGCACCTGTCGCCATTGCAATTGCGAGAGCTGCAAAGAGATCCCATTGAACATCCACTCCGAATGGAATAGTATTACTGCCTCCGATTATTTCAGAAATTATAGCAGTCATGGATGAAGTAAGTTCATGACCTGCATTTTTACTATACGGTTTATCATTCTCATTACAAAAAATTACTGCGTTAATACCGCCTTCTACAAGACTCATATAATCTGAATGAGCTTTAAAAATAATTTCATCAAGCCCTTTTGAAGCGTTATACCCTGCAGAGCCGGGTAAGGCATCCAGATGTATCATACCAATAACCGGTTTCCGGCCTTCAAACAATTCCTTAATCCACATAGTAAACTCCGGTAGTTATTATCCCTTATTTAAGGCTTTCTTGATATTTTCCTTTAAACCTTCCACATCTACAAAATTCTTAATCAGGATGACCGTTAAACCATCCTTTGCAGGTATTGAAGATGAAAGTGACGGTGTTGTCACTACAACATCCACATTTTTCCCGCCAAAGCCGCCAAGGTCACAGTGATCCACTGTTGCTGCAATTCCCAGCTCCTTGAAAGCTTTTTCCACTGTCATTCGTAATATCAGGCTTGAACCCATTCCGTTTACACATACTGCCATTACTTTAAGCATACTTAATTCCTTCCTTTTCAATAATTTCATCATCCCTGTCGGCAAGAATTACCTTTACACCGCGGTTTTCAAAGCTGCGATAGTCTTCATCACTGATCCCTGAATCAGTAATAATTTTACTTGCGGTGTCAATACTGCACAGAAATGCATGCTTTGCTGCACCGATTTTATCTGAATGACAAACAACAATGACTTCATGGGAGCGCTCTATGAATACTCTTTTTACAAGGGCATCTTGCATATTAAATAAAGTGTATCCATGGTCAAAGGAAATACCTGCCACTCCAATGAATACTTTATCAAGTATATACTCGTTTAACATCCTGGTTGCAGAATGTCCTGTAAGGGAAAGATCTTTTTGAGACAGTTCCCCGCCGGTACAAATTACCTTTATATTGCTCTCGTTTGCAAGCTCATTCACTACAGGAATGGATGATGTAAGTATTATAAGGTTATCTATTCCCTTTATATGCCTTGCAACTTCTAAGGCAGTTGTGCCTACATCAATTCCTATGCAATCTCCTTCCGTCACAAAACTTGCCGCCTTACGGCCAATCATTGCTTTGACATCAGGTTTTTCTGTGCTTCGGATATTAAAATCCGACTCGTTGCCCACCTTGCCGTTAAAAACTGCAACTCCGTAAGACCTTGTAAGCAACCCTTTTTTCTCAAGCAGGGCAAAGTCCCTGCGAATAGTCATGTCTGTGGTTTTATATTCCAGGGCAAGTTCATGGACAGATGCTACTTTATTTAGCTTGAGTTTACTGATGATCTGTTCTTGACGCTCCATTGCAGTCATTGGGTCCCCGATGTTTTACAAATTGCCGCTGTGGTGAAGCAACACAGCGGCTTTCGGTAACTTAAGCTATTTCTTTCTTGGGTTTAAGCAGAAAGACAGCTACGCCAAAGGCGATGAGCAGTACTACGAGGAAGACCCAAATATTGCTGATAATTCCCATAACGCCCGCAATTGCTATCCAAATGGAGCCAAAGTCTGTATTGCCGTAGGTTGCACCAATTGTGGCCATACCTGACATCTGTGTGAAGAACATACCGCCTAAACTCTGAACAAGGCCCACTATAATACCGCAAATAAGAGCTGCTTTCCTTCCGCCGTACTTGAATCCGAATACACCGGAGATACCGCCGTCAAAGAATGTAGCAATGATACCGGGGAGCATTAAAATGGGGGCACCTACTGCAAGCTGTATTCCAAAGCCGATAAATTGGCCGAAGAATGCACCGAGGAAGCCAAGAATTGCTGAAAGAGGAGCAAGTGTAAAGAAGACAGGCATATCAAGACCGGGTATTGCATTCGGAATTAGCTTTTCAGAAATACCTTTAAATGCAGGAACAAGCTCTGCAATCATCATACGGACACCTGTTAAGAGGATCACTATTCCGACAGTGAAACTTGCACCAAGCTCAACCGTGAAGATTACCCAATGTGCTGCACCTGCATGTCTTTGGATGTGTTCCCTACCCGCAAGTATACAGATACCACCGAGGACGACTGTCATGAGCAGACAGGTTACAACGGTGCTGTCATTAAGAATCTGCCCGATTCCCTTAAGGGTAAATGTATCTTCTTCCTCATCATGGAATTTGGGAGCTTCTTTTTTGTATCCGCCAATCAATCTGCCCACCCAGGAGCTAATAACTTCCGAAGTACCGCTTATGTGACCCAGAGTATAGGAATCGCCAAGGAACGGTTTTGCATATCGATGTACCCATGCAGGCATGACTGTCCAGTAAATACCGCAGAAAAGTGCAGCACTGAAAATGAGCATGAAACCTTCAACACCAAAGAACCAATGCATGATCCAGGCGTTAAGGGTAGCAAATGCAAGCATTGTATGACCGCTTAAGAATACATACTTTAGGGGAGTTAGGCGGGCAAATATAAGGTTGAAAATAAACCCAAGTGCCATAATTTGGGGAACACCTGCAAGAAGACTTCCCGACAGAGCTCCGTTAATGGCTGCCATCCCTGCATAATTTTCAGTTATGATACCTGTGATATTAAAGGCATCAGTTAAAATATTCATCGCAGGTCTATAAGCGGCTTGAAGGATTCCCGAACCCTGTTGAAGTATCAAAACACCAACAAGTGCCTTCACCGTACCCTTAATAATCTCGGATGCGGGTTTCTTTAATAAAATTAGACCAATCATGGTAATTAAAGCCATGATGAACCCGAAGCGGCTCATAAAAAGTCTAAAGCCTTCTAAAATAATATCCATCTATCTCCTCCTAAATTAATTTATAATGTTTTTCTCTACAATGTCACAAAGGATGTCAATCCAAGCCTTAAGAAACTCTGCACCTTTTTCCGCTGATGCCTTCGCAGGATCTCCGAAAACACCAATCTTAGAGAAATCTTTCCAGGGAATAGGTCTAAGGTCGATGTCGGAAGGTATTCGGGGGTCTTCTCCCTCGGCTTTGCTTAGATCAACAAGGTTTGGTGCAATGTGAAGCATAATGGAAGTTTCAAGCTCTGCTGCATGGAATGTTTTTCCGTTCCATAAACCTGTTTCCATAATTTTCGCATTGAGCTTTTCAACATTGGTATAGCTCAAATGCCAGACATTACGGTAACCGTATTCGTCCAGAAGCTCCCTTGCAGCATCCTTACTCGGCTGCACATTCCCGTAGTGACCTGAAAAAAGGATAATATTCTTTGCGCCCTGCTCCTGCAAACTAATGACAACATCTTTTACCAGATCGATAAATGTCCTTTGCCGCAGAGAGATGGTGGCAGGAAATCCTTTTGCCGACCAGACTTGCCCATAGGGTAAGGCAGGAAGAACCAGGCAATTTGTCCTTGAAGCAAGCTCGCGGCATACATGGTCACTTATAACTGTGTCAGTTGCCGCCGCCATGTGATAGCCGTGCTGCTCGGTGGAGCCCAGGGGTAAAATCACCCCTCGGGCCTCTTTAATGCGCTCCTTTGCTTCAGGCCAAGTCATATGACCAAGGAGCACATCGTTCCAATCTCTGCCTTTTTCTTCCAAGTTAGGGTATCCTCCATTAGAAAAACATGATAAATATTGTTAAAAATTTAACATTGATTATTCAGGTTGTCAACAAAAAAAGCTTATAAACGAACATTTACGAGGATTTGCTGCTCTGTATCGAGTATTATTTTGAAAGGACTCTATAATCTACTACATTCCAGATATTCATGAACATGCTAATTATTTTTTCATATTCTTCAGGAGATTTGTTTCCAGGGAAATTTTTACTGTCCATAAGGAAATAATCAGGTCCCCAAATCTTATTATACTTAGGCGGTATGATCTCAATATTAATAATTAAATCAAACTTATCTTGCTCTATTCTTTCCAGCATAGTTGCTCCATGCCTATAATATCGGCATAATAAAAAAATGGATTATTATGCCATGAAGGTAAAATCCCCGGGGGAGCTAAAATTTATTCGCCTGTTTCGGGCACAAAACCCCGAAATAAATTGCGAAATGTTTTTTCCGATGCGCTCCCTTGATATTCGTAAGAACGGGAAAATAATTACGAGTAATCGTGCAATTTTCCCCGGTTATGTTTTCCTTGAGCTTGATAAGGGTGAAAACATACTACAATATCAATGGGTTTTTCGAAGAACCGAGGGGTTTTATAGGTTTTTAAGATCAAATCAAGATATTGCCCCATTAAAAAATAAGGATTTAGAGCTTGTTCTGCATTTTATTAAAAGAATTGGCCCTTTAGCGGGAAAATCCAGGGTTTACTTCAATGAAAACTCTAGAATTGTGGTTATTTCTGGCCCCCTGGCGGGACTGGAGGGCAGAATAATTAAAGCCGATAAGAGAAAAGGAAGAGCCAAGATAAAGTTGGACCTATATGATGATACTTTTAGTATAGATTTGTCTTTTGAAGTTATTAACGAAGCGGAGCAAAGATGACTTTAATTAAAAGCGGCCGTTTATACATTATTGGCGCAGGTTATGCAGGTCAGAATCTGGCAAACGAGATTAAAAATAAGGGAATTTTCGGTGAGGTTGTGGCATTCCTGGACGATGATCCTCTGAAGATCGGCAAACGCATTGAAAATATTCCGGTACTGGGACCAATTAACGATGTTGCAAAAATCCTAAGACTCCACCCTGCAGATACTGCAATAATAGCAATCCCGGATGCTTCAAGGGAGTATCTTGGAGAATTATACCGCATTTTAAAGAATACCGGGTTTGATAAAATACGAATACTCCCCGGGATATCCCAGATCGTTGAAGGAGAGGCCCATCTTATTCAAACCCGCTCAATCGATCCTCAAGATCTTCTGGGCAGAACACCTGTCACAGTAAATTTGAAGCAATCCCTGCAATACCTAAGGGGTAAAAGGGTTCTTGTGACAGGCGCAGGCGGCTCAATAGGCAGTGAGATTTCAAGACAACTACTTTCTGCAGGAGCTGCAAGGCTCTATCTTCTGGGGCACGGAGAAAACGCCATTTACCAAATAGACAAGGAGCTAAGACTCCTGCAAGAAGAGGGAGTGGGAGAAAAGACAATAATCGTGCCTATAATCGGAGACCTTAGGGATAGAAACCACATGGTTTGGATTTTCGCACACCTGAAAGCAGATGTAGTTTTCCACGCCGCAGCGTATAAGCATGTACCAATGATGGAAGAGAACCCCGTTGCGGCAATCGAAAATAATCTTTTTGGCACAGATAATTTAATCTATGCTTCAAGAAAGCATCAGGTAAAACGCTTTGTGCATGTATCGACCGATAAGGCAGTTGAGCCTGTATCGGTATACTCTGTTTCCAAGTTTCTATGTGAGGAACTCGTCATGAAAGCGGCAAGGGAGAGTGATTCTTCTGCTTTTATGATAGTCCGCTTCGGAAATGTCCTTGGTTCAAGGGGCTCTGTAATGCCTCTTTTCCAGAAGCAAATCGAAAAGGGAGGCCCTGTAACCGTAACTCATCCTGAAATGCGGCGATGGTTTATGACGATACCTGAGGCCTGCTCGCTTGTGCTTAGGGCAGGCGGTGTCGGTGAAAACGGCAAGCTCTACCTTTTAGACATGGGTGAGCCTGTAAGAATAAAGGACCTTGCGGAACAGATGATTCGTTTTTACGGCCTTGAACCGGAAAAAGATATTAACATCGAGTATGTCGGAATGCGCAGGGGGGAACGTCTTGACGAGAAACTATCGTGGGATTCAGAGCATATTGAGTTAACCGATTTTGACCGAATTCTTAATGTAGATCGCAGCAAGTTTAAGGGTATAGAAATAGATATTATACTTGAAAAGCTAAGACCAATATGTTTTTTTGCCCTCGATGCAGTTGATAAATATCGTAACAGTGCTCTATTAAGAGATATACTGAAAGAGTATTTTAAACTTTCAGAATAATTTTAGGAGAATTGATGAAAAGTGAACCGGTGAAAATTCCATTTTTTCGTCCCCTTATCGGCAAGGAAGAGGAAGATGCAGTGCTCGAAGTACTGCGTTCAGGCTGGCTCACCACCGGAAATGTAACAAGAGAATTTGAAAGGGACTTTGAAAAGTTTTTAAGTATTAACTCGAAACCGGTTCATTGCATGGCTGTAAACTCAGCAACCAGCGGCCTGCATCTTGCACTTGAAGCACTTGGCATCGGCGAAGGAGATATAGTACTGCTCCCTTCAATCACCTTCACTGCAAGTGCTGAAGTTGTCCGTTATCTTGGAGCCGAAGTTGCATTTATTGATGTAAAGAAAGGTACAAATCTAATGAACCCTGCATCCTTAGAGGAATGCCTCGAAAGGTTGACTAGGGGCCTGCCTGCCTATCCTGCGCGAAAGCAGGGCGGTGATGATTTTGGCCCAAGGGGCAGGCCTAAGGCTGTAATGCCGGTCCATGTCGCAGGCCTGCCCTGTGATATGGATGCAATACTTGAGATTTCCAAAAAGTACGGTCTTAAAATTGTTGAAGACGCCGCTCATTCCTTTCCATCTTTTATTTCGAAGCCCGGTGAAGAAGGCAATTGGGCAGGATTAATTGGAGATGTCGGAGTTTTTTCCTTCTATGCAACAAAGACGATAACCACAGGTGAAGGCGGCATGGTAGTCACATGCGAGAATGCAATTGCGGAGAGAATCAAGATAATGCGCTCCCATGGGATAGACAGAAGCATTTGGGATCGTTATACCGATACCAAGGCATCATGGTATTACCGGGTTGTTGAGCCCGGGTTTAAGTATAATATCCCCGATCTCCTTTCTGCGATTGGAAGAGTTCAATTATCAAGGGCAATGGATTTACTTGAAATGCGTAAGGAGATTGCAGAGTATTACGATAAAGCTTTCATGGGAAGCGATCTATTCTCACCGCCGGATACAGGTCCCGGCGATGCACGCCATTTATACATCTTAAAGTTAAATCTAGGTAAATTGTCGATTAATCGTGATGATTTCGCAATTAAATTGCAGGAGCAGGGCATTGGGATTTCGGTGCATTTTATTCCCCTGCATATAATGCCCTACTATAAAAACCGTTATTCTCTTATAGACGAAGATTTTCCTGAATCAATGAATACATATAACAGGATCATTTCTCTTCCGCTTTGGCCCGGCATGACCCATGACCAGACCGACAGGGTAATAGAAACAGTAAAGAAGCTTGCCTATGATCATGCAAAATCATGAATTTGTTTCAGATATGATGGTGCAGGGCATGCTCCATGCCCTGACCATACGCTCGCCTATCAGCAGTGGCAGTATAACAGAAATTATCTGCCCTACCCTTCCTGAGGAATATTTTTTTATTACATCAGAGCAAATCCCCGGTATAAATAAGCTTGCAGACTTTCCTGTTAAGATTCTTTCAGATAAAAACCTGTCATATATTGGTCAGCCTGTAGCAATACTTGCAGGCCCTGATAAAAATACACTGCTTGAACTTGCAGATGATATTGATATTTACACCGATGAAGATGAACACTCTGAAAGTGAGCATGAAATAATCGTTGAAAGGTCGATTAAATCGGGTCAATCGGATCCGGCAGAAGGCGGGACTATAGTCGAAGGAACATATTCAACCGGGATTCAGGAGCATTGGTACTCTGAACCGCACGGTGCCCTTGTCATGCCTTCCCCCGATGGTTTTATCATTTCTACTGCTACTCAATGGCCCTATCATGTAAAATATTCTGCGGCAGGGGTTTTAGGATGCGAGAGTGAAAAAATATCTGTTAATCCTATGCACATGAGCATTCACCTTGACGGAAAATTATGGTACCCCTCTCTCATTTCCTGCCATGCAATTCTGGCTTCATGGGTAAGTAAGAGAGCAGTTAAACTCATGCTTGGTAGAAAGGAGGATTTTCTTTTTTCGCCGAAACGTAATGGCTCAGAAATTAAGATTAAAAGTTCTCTCGGAGAAAAAGGTGAAATCCTTTCAAGCAGGGTTGAAATGAAGTTAAACCTTGGGGCAGAGGCTATACTAGAAAACGAGATAATCGACCAGACTAGTATTGGCTCGCTTGGTTTTTATAAGCATGGGGATTATAGTATTGAAGCACATGGGCTAAAGAGCAATATCCCTCCCCAGGGCCCAATGTCAGGCCTTGGTCTTTCTCAAGGGTTTTTTGCTGCAGAAAGGCATATTTCTCTGATAGCAGACACTTTAGGTCATGATCCTGCCGAGTGGCGGAAGAATAATTTTCTATCAAGGGATGACGGGTTTGTAATTGGAAAAAATCGCATAATCATTCCAAAGTCAGGGGCGCCTCTTAAACTATTAATTGAAAATACTGCAAGGCAGAGCGATTTTCATCGAAAATGGGCCTCTTATGAGCTGCTTAGGAGTCGACGCAGGACGGAAAAGTGGAAAATTGAAGCCGATTCACGGAGGGGCATAGGAATTTCTACCGCTTTTCAGGGGAATGGTTTCTTGCATGATGAATACAATAATTGCACAGTGGAGCTCACCCTTGAAAAGGACGGTTCCCTTCAAATTAAGTCCGGCCCGGTATCATCCGGGGTTGAAGAGGCATGGCAAACAATTGCAGGGGATATACTTGGGGTTGATCCTTCGGTTATAAGCTTTAAAGCAGATACGAAACAGGCCCCCGATTCAGGGCCGCGTACCCTTTCCAGGGACATTTCCATTGCAACGGTCTTGGTGGAAAAATGCTGTGAAAATATTAAAACACAGCGTTTTAGAGATCCTCTTCCCATCACTGTCTCATGTTCAAATAAACAGACTGAGGCTTTTTCATATCCCGGTTGGGTAGCTGCAGTTGTGGAACTGGAAATAGATCCGGTATCCATGGATCCTGTAATTCGCGGAATTTGGCTTAATATTGCTGCAGGAAAAATTATCAATAAGAAGCAGGCATATAGGACCATTCATGCAGGAATTCTTCAGGCCCTTGGGTGGACTTTTAGAGAACAGGTGCAGTATAGGGAAGGGAAAATCTCTGATGAATGTTTTAGGGACTATAATATTTCTGAAATTGAAGACCTCCCGATATTTGTAGATTTTTTTCTCGATGAAACTGAAAAGTATAGCGGCATTGGTGATTTACCCTTTAATTGCATACCTGCTGCCTTTGTTCAGGCAGTTTCACAGGCGATGGATCATCCTTTTATGAAAATTCCCCTGGATTCAGCGGATATCTGGGATGTATATAAAATGAAAAATATAGAGCCATCATCATGAAGCTTGAATTTATCCTTAACGGGGAAGATGTAATCTTTGAATGCAGCCCCGAGACCAGACTTCTCGATATTTTAAGGGATAAATTCTTTTTCTTTGGGACAAAACCGGGATGTTGTATGGGTTTTTGCGGTGCATGCATGGTAATTTTAAATGGATCTGTCGTTAATTCCTGCCTAATCCCTGCTCTAAAAACTCAAGGAAGTGAAATAATAACAATAGAGGGCTTTTCTCTGACCGATGAGTTTCAGGATATTATCCTGGGCTTTTCGGAGGCAGGAGTCAGGGACTGCGGATTTTGTACTCCGGGAAAAATCCTTGCAACCGGGGCTCTTATAGACAGAAATTTAAGGCCGTCAAAAGAAGAGATCATCCCTGCTTTTGCAGGCATAAAATGCCGCTGTACTGATGTTAAAGAATTGATTCAGGGTGTGATGGCCGCAGCAGAGCATAGGAGAAGGAGGCTTTATGGCTCCTAGTCAGGTATTTTATCCTCTGGGCTTTCAGGAGCTTTTCTCGTGTTGGAGTCAGAATACAAATGCCGTACTTTATGCAGGCGGCTCTCAGATGACAAGGAATAAGGATAAAGAAATAGTACCTGAGAAAATAATATCACTTGAAAGAATCCCTGAACTTAAAAGAATCAACCGCACCGAGCGCTATCTTGAAATAGGTGCAATGGTGAAGTTAAACCAAATAAGCAATTTGGGGAAAATAGTTCCCGAAGCACTGAGTAACTGCATACAGAGGATTGCTAACCCGCAGCTAAGAAGCCTTGCTACGATTGGGGGTAATTTATGTAATCCTGCTCGCAGACTCGATGTATCAATCCCCATGATAGCATTGGATGCCCAGTTTGAACTTAGAACGGCCCACACCACCCGCTGGATTTCCGCCTCCCGCTTCTCTTCACTTCCGGGGCCCCCTGTCCTTGATAAGCAGGAAATCCTTTCCAGAATAAGGGTCCCCCTTGAGCCCTGGGACTTTACCTGGTATAGGAAGTTCTCGATTCCGGGCAGTAATGAGCCGGGAGGGGGCATTCTGTTCATAATGAGGAATCAGAAAAATATCCTAACCAATTTAAGGGTAGTTTACTCGGGGAAGGCAGTTTTAAGAGAGAAGAATTGTGAAACCATGCTCACAGGCAAGCATCTGCCTCTTGGACAGAGGGAAACAAGGGCATTCATAGACGGTTGGAAGACTTATCTTTCGGTGCTTGAAGGCATAGAGAGCTCAATTTTCCCCGGTGACAGTGAGCGAATTAACCCTGAACTTATCAAAGCACAGATCCTGGGATTCATAGAAACTACAATAATGCGCATTTCAGATTAATTATTTTTCTTTTTTTATTGAACAATATAAAATTTTCCTGTATAATGTTCTGGAAGAATAGGGTTTTACGGGGTAAATTTACACCTAAAATGTCTAATTTCACCGTTTACTCTATATTCTCTATAACTTACTAAGGATAGTAGAAATGAGGGATATCGGTCTCATCCACCGTCAGGAATATGAGCTAGCGGACGACCGATCAGAGCCTGTAGCTATTGCCGAAGCTCCCGGACGCATACATTTCATGGGGGAGCATGGCGAGCCGAGTGCCGGATTTTTTCTTTCTTCCGCGATAGACCGGTATATACAGGTTGCGATAAGTATGCGCAAGGATAATTCTCTCAGGTTTTATGCCGCAGACCTCGGTGAGAGGAAGAGAACTACCCTTGTAAATCTAAAATATAAACGCGAAGACAGGTGGGCGAACTATCTTAAGGTGGCGATCCACATATTCGCAGAGCTGGGATATCCGATTAAGGGATTAAATTTCACGGTTTCAGGTAATATCCCGCAGCAAGTGGGGCTTGCCTCATCTTCAGCAATAGAAATTGCAACTGTAATTGCCCTAAAGGGATTATTAAAGGCAAATATCACTGAAAAAGACATTTTATACCGGTTAACCGCAGCAAAAACCTTGTTTTTCGGTGCAGGACATAGCCCTGTTGACTATCTTATTGCTCTTTCTGCAAGGAAGGATCAATTTTTAACAGTTGACGAGCAAAGTATGAGGGTGAAAAAGGTAAAGTCCCCATTAAGTAAGTATAAATTGCTGGTTATGGATTCAAGGGTTCCCAGAATGGGAGTGGATGATGAGCTAAGGCAGCGCCGCTCAGAAATAAGGAAGGGCCTTAATCTTCTTTCAGGGAGAAATCCCGAGGTGAGTTTTAGGGATTTTGCTGCAACCGATCTTGTGGAATCTATGGGAAATCTACCCGAAGATATACGCAGAAGATGCTTGCATATAGTCCGCGAATTGCGAAGGGTAAATGATGCAGAAGACTCTCTAAAGCGCTCTGATTACTCGCTTTTTTCCAAGATTATTTATCATTCCCACGAGAGCTTAAGGGATCTTTATGAGGTATCGTGCCCCGAGATTGATTGGCTTGTGAAGCGAGCCCAGGAGCAGGACGGTGTCCTTGCCTCCAGGATGACAGGCCACGGTTTTGGAGGCTGCACATATACTTTCATAAGAGATGATGTTGTAGATGTGTATAAGAAACGCCTTGAAGATTATGAGAGGATATTCGGTTTTCATCCCGTTCTTTATGAAATGAAACTTTCCGGAGGAACAAGACTTGTATCGGGTGTCGGAAGGGGAAGGTCTGAAATAAAACTTCCCGTTCACAGGGTACTTGAACCTAAAATCGCAAAACGTTGTACGGTTAGTTAAAAATGAGAATCCTTCTAACAAATGATGATGGCATTGAATCTGAAGGAATTCGGAAACTTGCCGAGAATTTGCGTTCGACCGGAAAACATGAGGTATTCATTATAGCACCTGATCGTAATAGATCGGGGATCTCACATGGGGTTTCAATTTTCTCAGGTCCCGTAAAATTAAAGGCCTTGAATAATAATACATGGACCTGCTCGGGGTTACCTGTTGACTGTATAATTACCGGTCTTAAAATAATGAATGATCCTCCTGATCTTGTAATTTCAGGAATAAACAGAGGAGCAAATCTGGGGTCTGATCTAATATATTCAGGAACGGCAGCTGCAGCAAGGCAGGCAAGTTTAAAGAACATAAAATCCATAGCCCTGTCCTTAGACGGGCATAGTAACCATCATTGGGATATGGCTGTTTCATGGTCGGTGGATAATCTGGAAAAGTTAATTTCCTTTTGGAGAGAAGACAGTTTCGTAAACGTTAATATCCCGAATAAGCCGGAAGGCCCTATAGGATATGCCCTAACCTGGCCTGCTAAAAAGGTTTACAGGGATGCAATAGAAATTCTGGAAGCTCCTTCAGGCAGTAATGCCTTCGACGGAAGGCTCTTCTGTTTCCTCATTCCGAAGGGCGAAACTGCTGTCCCTGAAGAAGGCTCCGATTGCGATGCGGTTTCCCGTGATCTGGTTTCAATAAGCCCTGTCTATAACTATCAGGTTATACTAAGAGATCTCTGCCCCGAGGCTCCTCCTCATGCTGCAATTATGAGCCGAAAGGAGAAAGGGGAATAGTTATGGCGAAAAATAACCGGGAGCAAAGGGGATTTCATGAAACAAAGGGCTCCCTTATTGAAGGAATAAAGCTCTATCGCATAAAGCATTGGGATCTTGCCCTTGCCGAGCTTCTTGCTGTCGATACCGAAGAATTCTCCTCCGAAGAAAATATTGAACTCGCTTATTATCTTGGCCTATGTTATACCAAATTAAAAAGGTATGATGAGGCACTTCTATATCTTGAACAAGTGGTAACATCAAGTCACGATTTACTAAGGGGATACCAATGCAGAATGACTTTGGCATATATCTACCTTATTACTAAACGTTCGAGGATGGCGGAGTTCGAGCTTAAAAGACTTGAGTCAGGCGGTTTTGAATCGGTACAATTATACACAACCTTGGCCTATGCAGCCCTGACCCAAAAACGTATTAAACAGGCAATTGATTACTATGAAAAAGCATTGGATTTGGATGAAAATAATACAACAGCTTTGAACGGACTCGGATTTATTCTTGTGGATGCTAATATGGATCTTTTAAGAGGATTAAGATGCTGTAAAAAGGCAGTGGATTTAAAACCTCAGAATGCTGCTTACCTCGATTCTTTGGGTTGGGCCTATTTTAAGAACGGAGAACTATTGGAAGCAAGAACCTGGTTACGAAGAGCTCTGGATGCAGCACCCCAGCAGCCGGAAATTAAAGAGCATTTCCAAACCGTTACGGGAGAAAAATGAAGAAACAAAAAAATATGAGTTTTATTTTGCTCCTCTTTATTTTATTATGCCTTCCATCCGGATCCATACTCGAAGCACAGCAGGGAGCATTTTTCGGACTTGAAACTGCAGACCTAAACACTGTAAGAGCCAGAGAAGAATTTCGCATAGGAGTCCAGGCATATAATCGATTTGCGTATAACGAAGCGATTCGCTCATTTGAGCTAGCCCTTTCAATGCGGCCCGGAGAACCTCTTATCTTAGACTGGCTTGGTAGAGCTTATTTTCGTTCGGGGATTGAAAATGCAGCCTTTATGGTTTGGCAGGCAGCGGCCCTTGGATATGGTTTAAATTCAGGCCAGGGCTTACTTATTTCGAGCCGTATGGCGACTTTACGAGGCAGAAGGGCCCTTTTACCCGTCGTTGAGGATGATGTTCGTTATGTGGAATCGGGCAGGTTTCCGGGAAGAAGTAACGGGATAGTTTACTATAGGCATCCCACTTCAATTCTCGCCGACATTGACGGCTCTTCCTGGGTTGTGGCCTATGGAAGTAACGAGCTCGTACGCATTGATCCAAACGGAATAATTCGCGAAAGACAGCGCGGACCAATGAACGGATTTGACAGACCCTATGACATAGTAAGAAGCCCTGAGGGCTACCTTTTCGTTTCAGAGCATCGCGGGAATCGAGTCTCGGTACTTTCTCCTGCAGGTGATTGGCAATTTTATATCGGCTCAAGGGGACAGGGGCCGGGCCAATTAGTCGGGCCGCAAAACCTGACATTTGATGACGAAGGTTATCTTTATGTCGTAGATTACGGAAACAGGCGCATTTCAAAATTCGATCCGCAGGGTACTTTTATTCTTTCCTTCGGTACCAGGATTCCCGGTTTTACCGGCCTTGTTTCACCTACCGGAATAGCTTCAAGAGATGGACTTATTTATATTGCGGATAATATCCTTAGGCAGATTTTCATTTTTGACAGGAATGGCATTTATAGGGGCATTTTAATTGGCGACGGACTTCACTCTCCTGAAAGTCTCCGTTTCCTCTCCGACGGAAAGCTTCTTGCAGTAGATTCCAACCGTATATTGCTTATAGACCCTGACACAGCTATTGTCAGAGAGCTTGGCGTCTTAAGAAATCCTGAAAGGGTTCGGCTAACAGGTGCTGACATGGATCGTAACGGTAATGTTCTAGTTGCAGATTTTGACACTGAAGAAGTTGCGGTAATGACCCGCATAGACGATATGGCCGCAGGTCTCTTCGTAGAAATTGTCAGGGTTTTCCCCGACAATTTCCCAAGGGTAACAGTTGAAGTGGAAGTGACAGACAGGTTGCGCCGTCCTGTTGTAGGTCTTGACGGCAGGAATTTTGTTTTAAGCGAAGGCGGATATTCTGTAAGCGAGCAAAACTTTCTTTCGGCGGGATACCGCTCAGAGAATCTTGACCTTTCAGTGCTTATTGAAAGATCACCTGCTACCCTCCCCCTAAGGGATGATCTTGCCGAAGCTGTTGCGGATATAGACAGGGCAGGAAATATTGTTTCGATAATTTCCGCATCGGAGCAGCCCGGAAGGGAAACCCCGGGTAATCAGGCAACCCCTGCGGCAAGACTTGCAGGTGCAGCAAGAGGCAATGCGGCAACCTATTCCGAGCGCTGGGCCTTCGATCAGGGCCTGCGTCTGGCAGCTACAGATCTCCTGCCTGCCGATAAAAAACGTGCAGTTATATTCGTTGGAAGCGGAGGCCCGCTTACTTTTGAGCAGTACAGTCTCTCTGAGTTAGCTTCTTACCTGTCAAATAATAATGTGGTATTTTATGCAATAATAGTCGGTAATGCAGTACCGGGCGGAGACATACAATATCTTGCTGAAGAAACAGGAGGACAGGTTTTATCACTTTATAGAAACGAGGGAATTATTCGGGAAATAAGCAGAATTTCTGAAAACCCATCAGGCTCATATTTCCTGTCGTTTCGATCAAATTTATTTACAGATTTTGGAAGGGCATATCTTCCATTGGAAGTGGAAGTTTATCTTATGGAAAGATCGGGAAGAGACAGTAAGGGCTATTTCCCGCCTTTGGAATAATAGGACATATAGGAGGATTTTTATGGCATATCAATGGGATTCCACGCTTGAATCGGGTTACGAAAAGGTTGACAATCAGCATAGACAGCTTGTCACTGCACTTAATAATCTAATGGCTGCAAGTGCCGAAGGTAAGGGCGATAAGGCTGTAATGCAGACTCTTGATTTTTTAACCGGATACGCAATAAAGCATTTCGCCGATGAAGAGCAATTACAGGTTGATTACGACTATCCTGATTACCTTAATCATAAGAGAATACATGATGAGTTTAAGGTTGTCGTAGGTGATTTTACCCAGAGGGTAATGAAAGAAGGTCCGACAGCAGAGCTTATAACTCTTGTCAGCAATACCGTCGGTGCATGGCTGCTTAATCATATTAAGGGTGATGATTTCCGCATGGCAGCTTTTGTGCAGGCAGCAGATCAGAAAGCTATGGACGGAGGAGCTTAAGTTTCATTTTCGGGGAATGAGCATCTTACAGGCTCGGCATTTTTGAGAGCTTCGTCAATTAAGTTTTTAATCTCGAGTGCTTCGTAATGCGTCCCTGCGAGAGCCGGGTCGCCTCGTAATACAGGATGCGGGGGATTAAAAAGGGTGCAGCAATCATCGTAGGGCAGAATTGAGGTCTTATAAGTATTAATCTCCTCTGCAAGTGATATTATGTCCTCTTTGTTCATGCCGATTAATGGTCTTAATACCGGCATTTTAAGACGGCTCTGGGTACAGCAAATATTTTCTATGGTTTGACTTGCCACTTGAGAAAGGCTTTCCCCTGTGATAAGGCATTTACACTTGCGCATAAAGGCAAGGGTTTCTGCACATTCCATCATTGCCATTCTTAAAAGCACTGTCCTCCATTCCTCAGGCGCCCTTTCCCTTATCCTTTGTTGAATTGCAGTAAAGCCGACAACATAAAGCCTAATGCCCATTGAATAAGAACCTACGATTTCTGCAAGTTTAATAGCCTTTTCTTTTGCCTCATTTGAAACATAAGGATGTGCATGATAATATACTGCATCGACCTTCATGCCTCTGCAAGCCATCATATAACCTGCAACAGGAGAATCTATTCCGCCCGAAAGTAATAATAGACCGCGGCCCGCACTGCCAACAGGAAGACCCCTTCTTCCCTTCCTTGCATTGCTATAAATATATGCCTTTTCTCTTATCTCTACATCGATGATGCTCTTCGGTTTTTTTACATCAACTTTTAAATCGGGGAATGAATTCAAAATTGCTTCCCCTGCTATGCATCTGATCTTATAAGAATCAAGGGGAAAACTTTTATCTGTTCGTCTTGCTTCTATTTTAAAAGTGTTAATTCCGTTTTCTCTTAGGAAAGCGGCTTCTGCAATACAGGCAGAGATTACATCATCGGGTGTTTTTTCTACACTCCTTGTTTTAGCCCAGCCCGAGATACCGAGGAGGCGATTAAGAGAGTTCTCAACAGTCTCTTCCATTCCTATTGGGCAATGAACATAAAAGCGGCCGGTGCCTGTAATAATACGAGCACCTGAGCCCTTAAGTAATGCGGCAAGGTTTCTGCTTAATATAATTTCAAAACGTTTACGATTCCCACCCTTTAAAACAAGCTCCCCCGGCTTTACAAGGTAGATTATCATATTGATGATAGTACCTTTTCTGCGGCAGAAATAAATGCATCGAAATCCCCTGTTTCAGTTGACCAGCCTTGAGATATTCTAACTCCCTCAAGCCCTGCAGCTTCATCAAGGCCCATTGCCTTTAGTACAGGACGTTCATTATTACCGGAAGAGCAGGCAGACCCTGTGGAAATTGCAAAGCCCATTTCATCCATTGCCCTTACCATAACAGCACCGGGGACGCCCAAAAACCTTAACTGAAGAATCCAGGGAGAGAAGCGGGGGTCAATGGGGAGTCTGTCTTCAGGAATAATCTTACAAGCCTGTTTCCCGTCAGGTTTTTTTAACGCATTTATTTTCTCAGTAAAATATTTTAAGCGTAGTCTTGCCTTCTCTTCTTCGATAGTAACTGTCTCGGGTCTTGCTCTAAGTTCAAGGGTATTGGCAAGGGCAATTGCCCCTGCGACATTTTCGGTCCCGGGTCTTATGCCTCTTTCCTGCTCTCCGCCTGAAAGAAGAGTTTCAATCGGATTCTTTAAATACAATAGGCCTACGCCTTGAGGTCCGCCAAGCTTATGGGAGCTTATAGATGCTGAGTCCAGGTCTAATGATTTAATATCAAAAGAAACCTTTCCTAAGGCCTGAACCATATCGGAGTGAAAATGAATAGGAAGTCCTGTTTTTTCTTGATTTTGACGGATTATGGAAATAATAGAGCTGATATCCGGAACAGTGCCTATTTCATTATTTACAGCCATTATGGAAATAAAGCGAGTGTCGGGATTATTTTTTAAGGCCTTAAGCAAGGTTTCCTCTGTTACCCTGCCGTCTTTCTCTACTTCAATATGTCCTGTATTCTTACCAAGCTTATTTAACAGAGATATATTTTCAATAATAGAGGGGTGTTCAACTCTTGAGCATAGTAATTTTCCTTTTCCCGGTCTTAATATAAATGAGTGTAGAATTATGGCATTAGCCTCTGTACCTCCTGAGCAAAAGTATAATTTTTCAGGAAGTACTCCGAGTACCTTCGCACAGCGTCTCCTTGCTTCTTCTATTTTTTCTCTTGCATGGCGTCCTTCCAGATGCTTGGAGGAAGGATTTGCGAATGCTTTAGGGGAATCACCTTGAGTACCGGGCAGCGCTGTTGCTGCCCAGTCAAGGTAGTATCTTGGTTCTTTACTCACAGATAAACTCATTGGTTTCCTCGTCAAACTTTACATCGAACTCTTTTAAAATTTGGTCTTTGGTTATGACTTCTTCACTAACAAGAAAGTTAATTGTTTGAATTCTGTCTTTTTCGTCATATTCATTTAAGAAAGGATAATATCTGTTATAGAGATATACATTTCTCTTTTCAAGAATTGTGTCAATATAGTGGCAATCTTTTTTGGGGAAATATATTTCTTTTCCAACTTTCAATGCCAGAGTTTCATAAGTGCTAAAGCTTTTAATATATTCATAAAAAAAATATGACACAGCAGCCAAAACTATCGATGAAGAAATACCAAATCCCCGGATAAATAAATCAGTTATGAAAATTAGTATAAAAATAATTATTAAAAAAATTTTGGAATGATCATTGGTTTTATAATATCCTTTCTTATTTGTAACATAGTCAAAAGAGACATAGGTTTTATGATCTTTTCCTTTAAGGTTTTGCTCAAGATAAAAACCATCTTTTTCAAATGTCACCTTAGTCATGATTAACTCCTATGGGTTTAATATGGTGTAGAGTTACCGAAATTTGTCTTTGTAGATTCTAAAGGTACTCCAGAATAGAATCCCGGCTCCCTAACTTGGGCGGACTGCTGTTGTACATAATTAATTCCCTCTCTAATAGCAAGATAAAATGGTACTACATTACTTGACAATTCTGCTAAACCGGCTGCACCTCTTAGAATTTTTTCGATTAGACTAGGTTCTTGATCATCATCTCCTGGTTTTTTTGGACCTGATCCGCTAAATTTACTTATATCCTCCAAATTTATTTGTGGTATAGAAATGCCGTTAGGATTATAATATGGAGATTGATTACCTGCCGGGATAGCTCTGCCGGAAGGATCGCGAACTTTATTCCTACTTTCAAACATAAGTGGGAACTCAGAATCTATACTAATAATAATCGGTAAAGCTAATGGCACTGCAACGTAAGCAGCTCGAACAGCAAATTCTCCATAAGAAAATGTTTCCTGCAATAGGCCTGCTGCTGCGGCTTCAAGGCCCCAAAGATCAATCCAATTGACAGGGTCATTTTTCACATAGACAAACCAATTACTTCCATCCCTAATAGGGTCAACTGTGGTGAAGCGTGCGGCTTGCGGTTTATAATCCCTAAAGCCGTAATTATAAAGGCCTGTTATAGTGTCAAACGGCTTGCCTGTATAGCCCAGATTCATCGAACCGGTTAAATCACCCTTAAAGGGCTTACCAAAAACATCATACTCATGGCCTGAAACAAGAGTGCCTGCATCTGTGGTTACACTTCGAACACTCCCCATAATATCCTTACCCAGATAAACCTGCCGTGTGCTCGTACTCTCAGAATAGCCCATCGCAAGAGCCTCACCCTTGGCATAAAGAGTCACAGCCCTACTTGCTTGCCTCCCGCCGGTAACGGTATAACTTTCTTCAACTGCTCCTGTCCTTGTGCCTTGACTCTCAGATATCCAGCGATAACGCTCTCCACTCGCAAGGTTGCCTGTTATTATAGCAGAGGCGCTCGCAGGAGCATGCCCTGTAGTAAGGCTGCCATCTCTGAATGTTTCACCTTCCCTAATAACATCGAAGGTTTTCCCGTCATATAAAGTTCGCAGAGCCTGTCCCATTTTATTTCCGGTTAAAGTACGTCTTCCAAATGCATCATAAGAATAAGAATTTTCTGCATGCAATCGTTGAACATGATTTATAACTTCTGAGTAGATCATTCTACCCTGATCATTATACTCATATCTTGCTTCATATCGCAAGCCTCTCTCGCTAAGTATATTTCCATCCTTATCGTTGGTATATACAACATCTCCCCTCTTTAATAACCTGTTTTCTTCATCATATTCGTATGAAATACTGCCAAAGGGAGTAGTTTTACTCATTCTATTCCCATTTTTATCGTAAGTATACGACTCCCTAAACATAATCTGACTCGTATTTACTGCATTCCCCCTCATAGGTGCTGCTCTGTTTAAGGCATTCCTTAGAGCTGCCATTTCAAGGGAAGCAAAGCTATAACGCTCTCCGGTAAGCCCTGCTCCCGAGATAAAGAGCCCTGACTCTTCTGCCTCCCTGCGTCCTAGATTTGCTATCTCATCTGACCATGGATATAGAACAACAGAAAGCCTTGATTTTTCATCATATAAATACTTAATAACCCTGCCTTCTTCATCAACGCTATGACTTCTTCTCCCCTCCTCGTCGTATACATAAGCCTCTGCACGGAGCAGGCGATTAAGAGAGTCTAGTTCCCGAATCATTATTACCCTGCCAATCCTGTCATACATGGTTTCCTGTTTAATCCCATTGCCAAAAATACGCCTTATCTCTCTGCCAAGATCATCATACTCAAATCCAACTTCAAGTCTTTGCACCTGATCAATTACCCTTAGCAGCTCACCATTACGGCCATAGCGGTAATGAACATCCCTGTTTCCGCTCTGCATTCTAGTCCGTCTGCCTGCCCTGTCATAAGTATACCTTGTAGTCTCCCCTGCTCCCTCATCAATCTGTTCAATAAGCCTGCCGCCGGTATCGTATCTATAACGAATGGTTCCTGTATCATTTGAAACCCTTACGGTATTACCACGAATATCCCTTTCAATGAGGTTTTGAGTCCCATCAGAGAAGTCAGAAATAATTATGCCTTCAGAATCCCGATAAACTTGATTTATAATTCTCCCCGAATATGCAGTATGCCCGGTAATTCTATCTTCAGGGTCGTACTCGAATCTCTGATAATCTCCAAGCCTGTTAACTTCGCTAATTAAGTTTCCAAATGCATTTTTTTCTTGGGTAAAGATTCTTCCCATACCATCGGTAAAAACGATATCACGGCTCATATTTGTATAACTGTATCTTTCTATAGTTTCTCCTCCGGTCTTTATTTCTATTATTCGGCCCATTGCATCATAATTATACTCTTTATCTACTCCGGGCCTCCCTGTTTCTCTTATTAACCTTCCTGCCCTGTCATATACTCCTAACCACTTTATCCCAAGCTCATCCCTAACTTCAATAATATTTCCAAGATGATCATATACGAAATGCTCTTTAGAGCCGTCTGCATAAGAAACAGTTTCAATTAATCCAATCTCGTTCCTGGTATAAGAAGTACTTATGCCATATCCGTCAAATGCCTTAATAAGTCTTCCTGCTCCGTCATATTCATAAATATTCTCATTCCCTTCACCGTCAACAATCTTTATAATTTCACCCCATGCATTAAAATAAATTTTACGAGTATAAAACCCTCCTTCTATTTCCCTAACAGATCTTTCATCATCATTATAAATCCATTGTGCGACATCGATAATTCTATTCCCACTAATAATCTGCCTGTTTATAAGACGACCTGACCCATCGTAGGAATATCTATTCTCTCCGCCTTGAAGAATTTCCCTTTCCAAAAGGCCCCTGCCATCATAAAAATACCTTGTCACCTTCCCTGTACGGTCAATAATTTCAGAAATTGTTCCGCATGGATTATAACTTATCCTGACTGCATTCTCCCCTTCACGGCCAATTTCAACAGGCAGGCCCTGTGCATTATATCGAAATACATAAAAACCGCCATAAATATTCTGTTCCCTAAGTACATTTCCTGCTCCGCTTATTATACGACTATAGTTTTCTCCAATCTCATTTGTAAATCCTATAATATGTTCAAATGGATCAAAAAGATATGAAGAAGTCCCTGCCCCCTCTATATAAATCTTACGTTCTTCATTCCAACCTAAACGGTTATAACTTATATTTTCTAAACTAAAATTATTATGTCCTGTTTTACCTCTTAGAACATTACTTAAACGCCCTCCCTCTTCATACTCATATTCAGTAAAATAAGGACCAATATCAATTCGGGTCAGCTTTAAATCATCCCTATATGTATATCTTGTAATATCTCCATTACCGGTCATAGACTGAACCAAAAGACGAGTTTTATCGTATGTAAAATTTTGCACTCTTTCTTCGCCTGTGCCGATATCTGTTTCAATAATTTTTATGATATTTCTTCTATTGTCATAGTCATATTGAATTTTAAGCCCTGTTGGAGTAATGACAATTATTTCTTTTGGTTTATACCTGTATTCCCATGCTCTGCCAATGCCATCAACATATAAAACTATGCGGCCAAGCGCATCATATACCCATTTTTCATGAATTTCTATTCCGCGAATTGCCATTTTCCTTCCGGATAAAAAATCTCTTGCGTCATATTCGTATTTTACTTCTGCCCTATTCCCTTCACGACTTGAAATCAACTTATTTTTGTCTGAGTAAAGTCCTAAAAAAACAATTTGGCCTCCTCTGGTAACTTGAACAAGGTTCCAATTCCCGTCATAACTCATCTGTTCAACAATTCCATCCCTGTTAACATACCTAAGAAGCCTGTCATTATTACTCCACTCCCAATTTTCCCTGCTCCCATCGGCATAGACTTTTTCGGTTATATTTCCGCGAGAATCATATCCATAAGAAATTTCAAATCCATTACGTCTCTCTTTTTCCAAAAGTCCGTGATAATTATACTCAAATAATATTACCCTTCCGTCACTATGCTCTTCCCGGAAGGTTCTATGCTTATCATCATACAAATATCTTGAAACAATTCCTGAATGGTTTGTATATGTGGTCACTCTTCCCTGAATATCATACTCAAATCTTTCGCTTGCACCTCCTTCATGTGTTGTAGATGTTACGAGCATTCTGTCATTTTCACCGCTAAGGCCATAATTTAATGTGATATAGCTTCCATCAGGTTTAATAATATTTCTAAGCCTTGAGCCTTCATAACTAAAACTAGTAGTATTTTCTTCAATATCTTCTACTTTAGCCAGATTATTATTCTCATAGAAGAAATACACACTTGAATCTTCAGGACCCTTAATACCGGAAATAAAGTCTCCTTGATAGTCAACGAGCCATTCATTGCCATGCGGGCCTGTAATTTTCGATATTTTTTCATCATCACCTCTAATAATTTCTACCCGATTACCTGTTAACTCGATTATTTCAATCAACATTCCATTCCCATTGTATATCTTTTTTATACCTGACCTTGTATACAAGGTAAAACCGCTTAAACTTAAAGCCCCGCCTCCGTCATTACTTTCTATCCTCATAAACAGCCGCTCCGGATACTGAACAGGCAACCAGACTCCGCTTTCTATATACTCAAAGACAAGCGGAACACCTTCAGTATTAATTAAAACTAAATTATCGTTTCCAATACCTTCATAAAACCCGGGGCTCCCGCTGAATTTACTGAAGCGATTCAAATTGCCTAGTTCCAGTCCCCGCTGTCTAATCGTAAGGAGTTCATCAAATTGCCTTCTTGCAGGTAAATAGATATTATTCAGGATATTAGATGCGATAGAAGCAGATGCATGATAACTCCTGTCTATGTTATTATAATTTGTAAGAATTCTTGAAACCAGATTTTCAATTTGGTTAAGCTTTCCCTCATCCACAGCGGTTATACCTCTTATGATCCTGCTGTCAAGAGAAAGAATCCAACCTGTTCCTAAACTTCCAATGGTCTTTTCTTCGCTAAGATACCTTCTTGAAATAGTGAAACTGCTGCCGGGGATTTCATAATCTTCTGCAATCAATAAAAAGGTTCCGGTAGTTACTAAGACCGGATCACCTTCAAGAGTAGAGTTTGTAATAGAATTTCCCCTGTCGTAAGCAATATCCAATGACATTAGTGCATTCAAAAAGGCTTCTTCCCTTTGCTCAGCGCTTAAATCTCCTATATCAACACCTAAAACTGTAGACATTAATTCCATTGATTCCGCATAAGCAGCCGCTATCTCTTCATCTGACGGGCCGGAAGGCACTTCTTCATCTCCTCCGCCGGGGGTACCTCCCGTGGATCCACCGGGAGTGCCACCGGGGCCCGGAGTAGTCTCACCGCCGGTGTCCCCGCTCCCCGGAGTGCCTCCCGAACCCGGGCCCGAATTCCCGCCCGGGTTTCCGCCTCCTTCATTTCCCCCCAATCCCGGCGGCTCTTCTCCCGGGGGTCCGCCTCCGGTATTACCTCCACCGGTAGAACCTCCCCCCTCATCCGGAATAAATGAAGCATTCAGTTGCACATTGGAAACTGAAAATAAAAACACAAAGATCATTAACCAATAAAAGATTCTTTTAACAAGCGGCCTTCCTGATTTTCCGTAATTTTTCATAAATACCCTCCTGCCTTTATCCGGCAATAGGTATACGGAAAAAAATGTTAATTTTGCATGAAAAAAAATGATAAATGTCACATTTTTCTTATAATTATTTTTAATTAGGATATATTTATTTTCGTGAATTCAATTTTAATTACATTTCTTTTATTCTCTATCTTCATTTCTTACCTTGACATAAAACATGGAAGTGTAATGAGAATCTATTTTCTAATTGCCTTTATAATCATTTTTCTGCAAAAAATCTTTTTTTTGCAGTCAGAAAATTTAATTCCTTCATTTTTTGCCCTCTTTACGGGATTAATTCTTTTTGGACTTGCATATTTCATATCGAAGAAAAAACTGGGCCTTGCCGATGTCTGGTACTCAGGTTTAATAGCTTTTGTCTTTGGAATCAGACTGTGGTATAATGCCATAATAATAGCCTGTCTTTTAGGCCTATTTTTTATTCTATTTTTTAGGAAGCAAAAAATACCCTTCATCCCCTTCATGACCATTGGAAGCATCATTTTAACTATATTTTATCAAATTTCTTAAAAAAAAGTTAAATTTCTTCCAAAATTTCAAAGCACCACGCATTTCCGCGCAGTATATGGTGTATGAAACAAAGACCATATTTTATTATCATTTTCTTTTTTCTCGTCATATTTAACCTGCCGGGGCAGGCAGGGAGAACCGGGATAATTAGCTTTGATTTTGTAGAGCAGGAAATAAGGGAGATCCTGTTTGCCTTTTCGAGCTATTCAGGTATCTCAATTATAGGTGATGATACAATTACTGGCAGGGGAAGCTTCCAATACAACGGCAGTGATTTTGAACAAGCCTTTGATGCCTTCCTGCTTTCAAACAGATTATTCACAGATAAAAATGATAATGTTTGGATTGTTTCAAGAATAAAACTGGATATTTTAGATGACAATAGCATAATAATAAACTCTTTAGATGCAACAATTAACCAATTAATGGAAAATCTTGCAAGAGAAACGAATACAAGCATCTTAAGAGATGTACTTCCGCCAAATCGTGTTTCCTTGCATCTAAATGGTAATAATCCCCTGGAAGTAGTCGAACTCATAATGAAACCTTTTCCCGATTACTCTGTAATTTCAACAGACAGATATATTCATATAAGAAGGGAGACACAAGATCCATTTGCAACTATGAATAGAATGAGCCCCGGGACCATTATTATGAACGAAGCAAACGGGATATTCGAAGTTGAAGTAGAAAATGCCCGCTTAATTGATGTTTTAGATCGTCTTTTTCTTCTGGGAAGACGTGAATATCTTTCTTTTATTAGACCTGAACAGATCATTGAAAGAATCAGATTTAGTGATAAAGATTTTCTTGGATCACTATTATTTATATTGGAGCAGGGAAGCTCAGAACATAGAGAAATTGATGACCTTTACTATATTTTTCCTATGCAGCAAACAGATTTTATCTCTAGCATAAGGAATCAAGGAAAGAATTGGCAGCTTTTTGAACTAAAATATCGTAATGCGAATGATGTTTCACAATTAATTCAATCTCGTTTTGGGAATCAGCAATTCATTACCCTTCCGGATAATAGGTCACTATTAATTTTTATTGATGATAATACATCTCTAGAAATTTTAGACTTTTTACCCACCGTAGATATTCCCTCTTTATCAGCGGCTATTCGCCTAAAGTATATAAGAACAGAAGATCTGTTTCGAAAATTACCTCCATCTGTCAGAAGAGATGAGCTTGTTGATGCAGGAGACGGAAATACCTTTTTCTATATTGGAAGCGAAGAAAGAAAGGCCATTTTTCTTAGGGATCTTGAGATAATTGACAGACCCCAACCGCGCATTCGTTATGACCTATTTATAATCCAAATCCAGGATACCGGAAACTTAAGCTGGAGCAATCAAGCCGAGGCAAGGCTTGTACGTCCCGGAGACAGGACAATGGTTACAGGTATCTTTGGAAATCTATTAAACCTAAACTTCGATGTTATATCGGTATTTGGCTATCAATTTGCTGCCAAATTAAATTCCGCGATATCGGAGAATAGGGCAAGTGTTTTTGCGGATACAACCTTATTCGGTTTATCGGGACAGGAAATAAAGTTTCAAAATACCAATACATTCAGGTATAGGGATTCAAATATTGACCCTGAAACAGGAAGGCCGTTTTTTTCAGGTATTACACGGGAGATTGTATCAGGTTTGGTTCTTGACATAACGGGTTGGGTTTCAGGTGACGGTATGATAACAACGACCTTAACTGCATCTGTATCAAAACGCGGTGCTGATCTATCTTCGGGAATAGGAAACCCCCCTCCAACATCCGAAAAGATACTCACAACTCAAGTACGTGCTCAATCAGGTGAAACAGTAATTCTAAGCGGATTGCGTCAAAACGATACAACAATAATCGAACAGAGAATGCCTCTGCTTTCGAGAATACCTGTTTTAGGATGGTTATTCCAAAGCAAGAACAATACAAACGAAAATACACAAATGATAATTTATCTTGTACCTCATTTGGATATTGGAAATGATGAATATACAGTAAACGGTTTGAAAACAGCATCAATTTATTCACGATTTGTTGAAAGACATATGGAGGGAAGATGAATATCCCAAATCTTACTCCGGTTTTCTGTGCCGCTAACGGAATTTTAATAGATCAATTTGATGATGAAAAGATCATATTCGGTCTTCTGGATATGAATGATGAAATTCTAAAACTGAGAATAAAAAAGTCGTATCCCGGGTTTAAATGTGTCTTTATCAACTTGGACACCGATGTGTTTAATTTAAAATTATCGCAACTATATTCTGAAGATATAGAGCCAAACGAAATTGGAGGGAATTATAAATTCTTAGACAATAGAGAGTCAATTATTGACAAGGTTGCAGACGATGCTCCTGCAATTAACCTATTAAACAGTATCTTCCTTGAAGCAATTTCAAGACGTGCCTCTGATATACATATTGAATCAGGCAGAGAAGAAGCTGATATACGATGCAGAATCGACGGAATATTAATTACAGTAAAGAAAATAAATAGAGATAGGGGAATTGCAATATCAGCGAGATTAAAAATTCTTTCAAACTTAAATGTTCTTGAAAATAGGAGACCTCAGGACGGGCATATAGATATTAAAACAGACTCCTACTCTCTTGATGTTCGTATTTCTATTATTCCCACTATATGGGGTGAATCGATTGTTCTAAGACTCTTAAACCGCTCTGACATCAATTTTAGTCTTGATACTCTCGGTTTTTCAGAAAATAACTATAATTCAATCCTAGACATGCTTAAAAATCGCTCAGGACTAATCCTTATAACAGGACCTACAGGTTCAGGAAAAACCACTACACTTGCAGCTATTTTAAAGACCCTTGATATTAAGAAAACCAAAATTATCTCTATTGAAGACCCGGTTGAATATCGAATAGACGGGATAACACAAATACAGGTTAACGAAGAACTTGAACTCACTTTCGATTCATTACTCAGAAGAATATTCAGACAGGATCCTGACATTATCATGATTGGAGAAATACGAGACATACAAACAGCAGAACTTGCAATTAGAGCGGCTCTTACAGGACATTTAGTTTTTGCAACCTTACATACGAATAATAGTATTGAAGCAATATATCGTCTTCAGAATATGGGTATTCAGAGTTTTATGCTTGCAGGTGTTCTAAAAACAATCATTGCACAGCGCCTGATTAGAAAAATATGCCCGGTGTGCAGTAATTTAGGATGCGAGAAATGCTCAAATACAGGTTTTTATGGAAGGACAGTAATATCAGAATTGATTCCTATAAGCACTGTCTTGCAAGATTTAATATCAAAGGGGATATCTACTGCTGAAATGCGAGCATATCTTGAAAATATAAAAATTAAAAACCTTTTTGATGACGCAGAAGAAAAAATAAAGGAAAAAATTACAATAAAAGCAGAAGTAATGCGTGAACTAGGGGTCAGAAATGAATAAAGCGGCAGCTACACTTCATTTTACTGAAGTTTTGCTTACATTAATAAGGGGGAAAACAAGCCTTTTTGATTCTCTAAATATACTTTCAGGTGAGGGTATAAATAAACAGGTAAGAGAAAGCGCTATTTCTTTATTATACATACTTAAGAAAGGTAAAACACTTTCGGAGGGACTTGAAATCCTAAGGGCAGGAAAAGTCCTATACAGTCCCCTATACCTTACATTAATTAAGTCAGGTGAAGTAACAGGCAATATAGAAGCGGTAATGGAACGCATAGTAATAGATTTAAACCGAAAGAAGAATGCAAAAAGCAATATAATTAATATTCTAATATATCCGCTGCTCATAATACTTTTAGCAATTGCAGGGACTTTTCTTATAATTTTTAAGGGTATACCGCTATTTATTTTAGGAGGCTTTATATCTCCTAATTCTGTTACGGAAATGATATTTGGAGTAATCCTTGCAGGTTTAGTTTTAATTTCAGGAGCAGGATTAATATTCATGCTCTATTTTAGGATTTTTAATAATGATTCACCTGAATACAGGATATTTTATCTACTCGATATGCTTTTATTAAGCCATGTAACCCTTCCTGAGGCATTAATACACTGTATACAGAGCTTTGGGAAAGGAAAAATCGCACGTAACCTTACTTTAATAAAAAAGGAGATAAGCAGAGGTATATCATTTTCAAATGCATTCTCAAAAGTAGATAAAATCTCTCCTTATGTGCTTGGATGGCTTCAGGTTGCAGATAAACATGGTAATTTAAGTGAAATTTGTAAATATATTAAAAATTATTATGAAGAAAAAGACAGAAAACAAAGAGAAATTGCATCAAAACTTATAGAGCCTCTGATAATCATCCTTACAGGAATATATCTCTTAATTATTATAGTTAATGTAATCTTGCCAATTTTAACCCTAACAGGAGGAATATTATGATCCTAAAAAAGGATAAGGGGTTCACCTTTATAGAAACCATTGTGACAATTTCCATAATACTTATTTTATCTGCTGCAGTAGGGTTCTCTGCAATGAGGTATGTGGAGAGATCAAGGATTGCAACAACAAGGAACCAGATTGAAGCATTCAGACTTGCTTTACATTCTTACTATATTGACTGCGGGACTTATCCCACTGAATCACAGGGATTAAGAGCACTTTGGGAGAGACCAATCTTTTCTCCAATCCCGGCAGGCTGGGACGGACCCTATATTAACCGCAGAGTCCCCCTTGACCCCTGGGGTAACGAATATATCTATAAATCTCCGGGAGAGAATAATCTGCCCTTTACCATAATTTCTCTTGGTGCAGATGGCAGACAGGGAGGAGAAGGAAACAATGCAGACATTAATTCTTGGGACTGATAAAGGAAATGCAATATTTAAGGTATTAATCCTAATATTGCTTCTATCATCTTTATTCATCTCTATTATTGAGCATGTAATTTCAATAGATCAATACGGTAATAAATTAAGAACACAAGTAGTGAATAATATTATCGAATCTAATAAGGAGATAATGGAAAAATATGAGTTTGATTAATCTAATTAGCGCACTATTAATTTTATCTGTTTTTATGATTGGATTCTCACAAATTCTTCTTTCAACAGGGGATTTTTGGGAAAGAGCATTAAAAACCTATAGAATTGCAGAGACAATTCACTTCATATCCGAATCTTTTAGGATTGAATGTGCAAAACCGAATAGAAATATGGAAAACTGGGAAAATGCAATTCTTACAGCTAAATACCTCGATTACTACCAAATTATTGAATTAAAGAAAGATGATGAATTAAAGGCTTTAAACCTAATTTTTTATATGTCCGGAGAAAAAATAGAAGTTTTAGGGAGTATAAATCCATGAAAAAGAAAATAATCCCAAGGAAGGATCACGAAGTCTACTTTCTTCCTCTTCCCGATGGAATTAGAAGCAGGCAGGTAAAAGACTTTTCATATAATGAATTATCAAAACTCCATCCCTCTTTCTCAAATCTGCATACAGTTGATTTAAAAAAATTAATACTTAATAAAAAAAGATGGATCATGGCAACTATTATGAGATATGAAGACTTAGAAGAATATAAAATTCTATTTAAAAATTTCATTTTCTATACAAATACCTCCATTGCGGTCGGAAAAAAAGACTTTATTACAAACGGAATTAATAAAATTGATGATGAAAATATTGGATATGATAATTCTAAAGAAATACCCATATCAATCCCCTTGGAATCAGAATTAAACATAAATTATCATGCAGTAAAAATAAGAACAAACTCTATACCATCTTCCGGCGGAGTATTTAATAAAAAGAGTAAAAAATGGTTCATTGCTCCTATAATGGCAGGATTTATCTCGTTATTTCTATTATTTTTCATCTTTTTAAATTCAGGTAACGAAATATATGCATATCATACCGATTTTGAGCATGTTCCAATTAATATTATACAGGAAAGAATCAATAGCCCTTCATCAATAGAAATTCTTACAAACTTTTCTTCGGATATAGTAAGAAATTCAGGTAAAATTATCTCTTTTATTTATTTTTCTAATCCTTACCCCTATATTAAGGCAGAAATTGAAGGACTTGAGTTAATAAAGGCTTATGAAATTATCGATGGGTATGAATACCTCTCCTTACAGGATATCCATGATATAAAATATATTAACAGCCTGCCTAATTATTCAATGTTATTCAATATTTATTATGATTCTCCTCCCCATTCATTGGATTTTCCTTCACAGGCAAATATTCTTCCAATTCTCGATAATTTAAAGAGAAATCTACTCGAAACCGGGATAAACCTTATTAACGAGACTTTCCCCGGAATTAACGGGAATAGTAATTATAGCATTAATTTTACTGCCGGGGACATTGGTTTAATCCTTTCCCTAAAAATAATTTCAGATTTTATTTCAAGTTATCCCCTAACCGTGTCAAACATGGTTATTTTCATGAATACTGATAACTCCCTATTTAATATAAACTTATCATTCTCTTATATAGTTCAAACTCCAACAATCATAAATATTGAAGAAAACTCTCATAATATTCCAATAGCATTCGGCTTTAGGGAGCAGAGACCAGTCTTTGTTCCTGTATCAATTCCGGTTTTGCAAGCACAGACGACAGTTCTTGGTTCAATTAGGGATGGATCAGGCCGGCTTGTATTCTATAGGGAAAATGATGACGGAAAGATAAGAATAAGGGAGGATCCATGAAAAAGAACAATAGATTTTGCATTTTTCTATTTATATCTTGTATTTTACTATTTTCCTCATGCAGGACAGTAAATTTTGGAAGCTTTTCTGGTAACTATATCGACATTAACGGAATGGTTTATGACTTTTCTTCAAGACCGATTCCACACTGCGATATTTCTCTTAATGGAAGGTATATAACAAGCTCCGATATTAATGGCAGGTTCACCCTACCCCGCCTTAGGCCCGGAGAATATGAATTAAAAGCTGAAAAAAGAGGGTTTGAGAGTTATCTATCCAATATAGATATACAAGAACGCGGACAGATAATTTATTTTAGAATGCCCTCTCAAATCCAATTATTAAACCTTGCTGACGATGCTCTTACAGCAAATGAAACTGACATAGCGATGAGCTATATAGCTCGTGCTCATGGAATCGACTCAAACAATATCGAAACCCTATTCTACTATGCCGTAATAAAGTTCTTACAGAATAAGAACGAAGAGGCAATAGATTTCCTGGAAAAAGCAAAATTACTTGGTTCTAATGATTATTATGTTGATAAATTTCTAACTCAATTAAAGGAGATTCAGTATGCAAATTAAGAAAATTTCTTTCACCATGCAGATTTTACTTATATCGGTCCTTATATCCTGTACAGAATTGAACGGTATTATTGTCGATTTACCTCCATCCACTCCTGATGAAATACCTCCATTTGTTATAACGAGACCGGTATTTGAAATTTCAGAGCGTCCCTTCCATTTCAATTATTCAGGGGTGGTTTTCAATTTATTTAATACAGGCCCCGAAGTAATCGATACCATAACCGTTTCTTTCAGGGTGTTTGATCAAAGAACACAGAGCAGCCCGTTTTTAGGGACAAATAAGTTTGAAATAACAAAACTAGAATTGATTCATCCGAATGAAAGTAAGGAGATTATTATTTCCTTAGATCGTTTTATCTATATTGCTCCTACAGAGCCTTATATAATCGACTTTTTTTATGTGTCCAGAATTGATTATGTGGATGGTAAGGTTTGGGAGGATAAATATGGAAAATTTAGAGTGAGGGTAGCAATATGAAAAGAGTAATTTTATTATTTTTTGGTTTGATATTCTTTTTAGGATGTCATGAAGCTGTAAATACAAGTAATCCTACCGATTCCAATCAAAACGAATGGATAAATGATACTCAAGGGCCTCCGCAAGAGAGAAAATGGACCTTTATCGTCTATATGGCCGCTGACAATGACCTTGAATCTGCTGCAATAGCAAACTTCAATGAACTTGAAGCTGTACGTTACGGTAATGCCCCCATTTCAATACTTGTCTTATTGGATCGCAGCCCATATTATGACAGAACCAATGGAGACTGGTCAGATACAAGACTCTTTGAAATTAAGTCAGACCCCGGAGGATTAACAGGGACTATGGTATCTAGTCGCCTTGATTGCCCTGAGCTTGGACTTACAAGAGATACAGAAACTGAACTGAATACTTCAGACCCATTAGTTTTATCTAGACTCATAGACTTTGCAAAAAGAGCCTACCCTGCCGAGAATTATGCTCTTTTTATCTGGGGACATGGAACAGGCTGGAGAAGCCGCCCAACCCAAAATGAACAAACCAGGGCCATCGCATTTGACGACACCCACGAGCAATTTATGTCTCTGCCTGCATTCGGAAGGGCAGTCTCAGGAAAGGGGCTTTCCGTGATAGGTTTTGACACATGCTATGCAGCTGTTCTTGAAGTGGTCTACGAAATTAAGAACGATGCTCGTCTTTTTATAGGCTCCCAGGGAGCAATACTATCAAGCGGCTGGGATTATTATACCCTATTTAGTGACTTTATTAAGAAGCCAAATCTTACAATTTCCGATCTTGGGAATTCAGTTCAATATCAATTTATGCGCAGGTACGGGAGTTTAAACAATGCCTCTATCTCTCAAATTGAGTTATCCCGGGTAGAAACTTTATTCATAAAATTTGAAAACTTCACAGGTTTATTATCTGAAACAATCACAGACTTTAATTCAAGGAATATGATCCTTGGCGAAATTCTCCAAAACGTTGAAAGTCATTATTTTACATCATTTCCTTCAGACATGTTCATAGACATATCTGATTTCTCCAAAAAGATGATAAAGTTACTTCCGGATTTTCAGGAAGATATGGAGCTGCAAAACAAAATAATTATGGCAGCAGATGAATTAAATGATGCACTCGCCTATGCTGTACCTTCATCCTGGGCTAGAAACGGAACGGAAATGAAGATTGGTGTCCATTTCATTCCGATGCACGGGGTAGCAGTTCCTGCAGCAATGCACGAACTTGCCTATGTAAGGGGCAGCATTGCGATGGACAAGAGCTCCTTCGTTGAAAATTCTCGCCATTGGGTGCCTAATGCAATACCTCAAGAAAGAAGTTTCCTCGATAAGGTTTTTTATACGGTGTATAATTAAAGAACCATACTTGCATAATCGAATATCATGCCTTAGAATACTTTCATGGCAGTAGCAAACGCTATAAAAGAGACCCTGGGCTCTCAGTCGTTAATTCGAAAAATGTTCGAGGAAGGCATTGCTTTAAAGAAACTGCACGGTGCAGATAATGTCTTCGATTTTTCTCTTGGGAATCCGGATATTGACCCTCCGCCGGTTTTTCAAGACACCCTTATAAAATTACTCAAAGAGAATAAAAAAGGGTCGCACGGGTATATGGCAAATGCAGGCTTCCCTGATGTAAGGGAGGCCCTTGCCGCGAAGGTATCGAAAGATCAAAATGTGAAACTTGATGGGACAGAAATAATAATGTCCTGCGGGGCTGCAGGCGGATTAAATGTTGTCTTTAAGTCAATCCTAAACCCCGGCGATGAAGTTATTGTAAGCAAGCCCTATTTTCTTGAGTACCGCCCGTATATTCTTAATCATAACGGTGTCTTAGTCGAAGCAGAGTCAACAAGCGATTTCAACCTGGATATTAACGCAATTAAGGCCCGTCTAACGCCGAAAACCGCGGCAGTGCTTATTAATTCCCCGCATAATCCCACAGGCCGCATCTACCCGGAAGAAACAATCGCAGAACTTGCAGATGCTCTTAACGAGCACGGGAAAAAATACGGTCGCTATCCCTATCTTATAAGTGACGAACCATATAGGGAGCTCGTCTATGACGGCTTAATAACACCGTCAATATTATCCGCATATTCACAGTCCATTGTAGTTTACTCCTACTCAAAGAGCCTTTCTCTGCCCGGCGAAAGGATTGGTTATATTGCAGTGGGGCCCGACAATTCGGAAAAGCAAACCCTTATCGGGGCCTTAACCTATGCAACCCGAGTGCTCGGTTTCGTAAATGCACCTGCTCTAATGCAGAGGGTGGTCGGGGAGCTTTCCTCTTTACAAGTGGATGCGTCTGTGTATGCAAAGAGAAGGGCGACATTCATGAAGGTCCTTGATGATGCAGGGATCGAATACGCAAAACCTGAAGGTACCTTCTACCTCTTTTGCAAGGTACCTAAGGCAAAGCATAACCCGGATGAAAGCGATAATTTCTTTACAGAGCATCTAAAGAAGCACCTTATTCTAAGCGTACCCGGCTCGGCATTCGGTGCCCCCGGCTGGTTCAGGATTGCCTACTGTGTGGATGAAAAGATTATTAATTCCTCAGCAAATGCCTTTAAAAAGGCTATCGGCACCTGGTAATTAGCGGGTAACTAAATCGATAATTTCCTCGATTTTTAGGCCTTCACGATTCTCTCTTTTCCTTAGGTCTCTCAGAGTTAGAGGCCTTTCCAAGGGGTTTTCCGCATCGGGGATGATAATCCAATGTATGCCTTTTTTTTCTGCAAGTTGGAATTGCCTTGTTAATTTCTCTTCTTCCAAAAGCACTTCGGTCGGAATATTTTTTTCCCTCAATTTTGCGGCAAGGGCTTGGTAAGAGCCGGAAGAGCTTTCGTTGATGCAGGCAATTGCAATACTTGCGTATGTCTGCACCTTATCAAGGCGGCCAAGCGCTTCAAGTCCTGCAATGAGCCTGTCTATGCCTATGCTTGTGCCGACACCGGGGATGGTATCCTTTGAGTAAAGTCCCACAAGATTATCGTAGCGGCCCCCTGAACAAATTGAGCCGATTTCCTGCAACTCTGTAAAGAATGACTCAAAGACAATGCCCGTATAATAATCAAGGCCCCTTGTTATTGACGGGTCAAGAACCACTGAATCTACGATCCGGGCATCGAGCAGAAAGCGATGTATAAGAGCAAGACGCTCAGTATGCGGGCTCTTACCGACAATAGCAATCATTGCATCTAGGGTTTCTTCATAGCTGCCCTTGATTCCTACATAGTCAAGGACATCTTTTGCCTTATCTTCTCCGGCAATTTCCGAAAGCAATTTCAGTGTCTCTTCTCTTCCCAGTTTACCTAGCTTATCAACTGTTCTAAGTATTTCTACCGATTTATCAAGGAGTCCGAGTTTTGAAAGGTAGGCATTAAAAAGCCCCCTATGGTTAATATGTATGTTAACTTTTTCACCTGCAACCGTCTTTAAAATTTTATACATTGAGTGAAGTATCTCAAAATCGGATGCGGCACTATTACTTCCTATTATGTCAAAATCGCATTGAATAAATTCCCTATAACGCCCTCTCTGAGAATTCTCCCCCCTCCAGGCCTTTGCAATATGATACCTCTTGAAAGGGAAGGTAATATCATTTTTATGTGCCGCAATGAAACGTGCAAATGGAACTGTAAGGTCAAAGCGCATCGCCACATCCCTTCCGCCATTATCATTAAACCTATAAACCTGCTTCTCCGTTTCTCCCCCTGCCTTACCAAAAAGCACTTCCGAGTATTCAAGCACCGGGGTATCTATCGGGACAAATCCATAAGAACGAAAACCATCTTCGATTTTCTCAATTAATCTTTTACGCGCAATTTCATCGGCAGGTAAAATATCGCGGAATCCCTTCAAAACTTTAGGTTCAATAGTCATGTTATACCTCAAAAACAGAATCTAGCAAAAAATCGCAATTCAGGCAACACTGTCCTATGAAGCAAATACTTATTATTGGTTCAACAGTGATTGATGTATTATTAAAGATACCTAATCTGCCCTCTCAAGGGGAAGATATCAATATTGAATCTTCAGAACTGCGCCTTGGAGGCTGTGCATTTAATGTTTTTAAGGCATTAGAGTTTTTCTCAGTTCCTGCCCTGCTCTGCTCCCCTATTGGGACAGGGGTTTACGGCCGCATGGTAAAAGAGCAGCTCGAAGCAGCCGGAATAGAACCTTTCACCCTCCTTGATGAAGAAAATGGCTGCTGTTACTGCCTAATCGAAGACGGAGGAGAACGCTCTTTCCTTTCATACCATGGTGCAGAATACCTCTTTTCCCGTTCCTGGATGACTAATATCGATTATGATAATACCGACAGTATTTTTATTTGCGGCCTTGAAGTGGAAGAAAGCACAGGGGATGAAATTGTCGAGTTTGCCTTCGAACATCCCGAACTAGAGCTTTACTTTGCCCCGGGACCAAGGATAGCAAAGATTCCGGGCGATAGAATGGAACGCCTCCTCTGTCGAAGGGATTGCCTTGGAAAGGGCCCCTTCCTTCATCTAAATGATAGAGAGGCATGCGAATACACTAAAATCGATGATTATAAGGGTGCAGCAGAATATCTTGCAAAAAAAACCGCAAACAGTCTTGTAATAACCCTTGGGGAAGAGGGGGCCTATATTCTTGAAAAGGACGAAGAGGAGGGCCTCTTAATTCCTCCGTATAAGGCCCCTAAAGTGGACAAGGTCGGCGCTGGAGATGCCCACTGCGGGGCCATTATCGCCTGCCTAAAAAAGGGATTAACCCTAAGGGAGGCCTGTGTCGAGGCAAATAAAATGGGAGCAATTGCAGGGCGACTAAAAACTGCTATACATCGCCGGTAACTGGACAGGTAGCCCTCACAATTGTAAAATAGCAGTATAGCGAGAGTGGTGGAATTGGCAGACACGCCAGACTTAGGATCTGGTGCCGCAGGCTTAAGGGTTCAAGTCCCTTCTCTCGCAGTATTTACATAAGGAAAGAAGGTAAATGTGAACATAACGAAGGAAATAACAAGGCTGGAAAAATCCGGCGTAAAGCTAAGTGTTACTGTGGAAAAACAAGAAGTTAACTCAGAGTACGATGCTCTTCTTAAAGAGTATACGAAATCCGCCCAAATTCCCGGCTTCAGGAAGGGAAAGGTACCCCGCGAAGTCCTTATAAGGAAGTTCGGGGATGCCGTAAAGGGTGAGGCTGTCGGCAAAATTATGGAAAAGGCCATAGTCCAAATCTTTGATGACGAGAGCTTCCCGAGGGAAAATAAGCCCCTGCCCTATTCAACGCCAAGGGTCGAGGAAGAACCAAAGACTGACCTTGAAAACGATCTTCAATTTTCGGTTATTTATGATGTGCTTCCGACAGTTAAAATCTCCAAATTCGAAGGGTTTACCATTGAAATCCCCGATGTTTCCGTTGAAGAAGAAGATATTCAAAAGGAGCTTGAAATAATTCGGGAGAGAAATGCCATTGTACTCGATAAGGGTGATGATGAGCTTACAGAGAAAAATGATGTAGCAACCGTTAATTATTGCGAGCTGAACTCGGAAAATGAAGTCCTACAAAATAGCGAAAGGAACGATTTCACGTTTTCCCTCGGTTCATCATATAATTTATACGAGTTTGATGATGATATAGTGGGGATGAAAAAGGGAGAAACGAAGGAGTTTTCCAAGACTTATCCGGATGATCATAGGGAGTTCCCCGGCGAAACCAAGAAGTTTAGGCTTACATTAACCGGATTAAAGAAGAAAAATCTCCCCGATCTTGATGATGATCTTGCTCAGGATGTGGACGAGAAGTTTAAAACATTGAGCGATCTAAAGAATAATGTGAAAGAGCGCCTTGAAAAGGAGCTTGAAAGGATAAACAGGGACATAAAATCCTCGAAATTAATTGAAAAAATCATGGAAGATACCCCTGTGGAAATCCCCGATTCAATGCTCCGAATGGAACTTGATTCCCGCTGGAGGAATCTTGCCCGCCGCTTCAATACGGACTCAGAGGGGCTTTATAAGATGATGGGGAACTCTCCCGAAAGGACCGAATCCATAATCGAAGGCTGGAAGCCCGATGCAGAAAAATCCCTGCATTCAAGGCTAATTGTGGAAACCATAATGGAAGATTTAAAGATCGAAGCCTCCGAGGAAGAGGCAGAAGAGGAGATCATGAAGAACTCCCCTGAAAACGAGAGCGATCTTGAAGATTTCAAGAAATACTATGAAAGCGAGCAGATTCGCAATTATATAAAGGAAACCATTAGGGAGCGTAAGACCTTCGATCTTCTCTTTGAAAAAAATACTTTTAAGAGAGGAGAGAAACAAAAATTTGCAGACCTTGCAGGAAAGGTAAATAATGGGTAGATTATCTTATGAATGAAAGAATGAGCCGCCTGGTTCCCATAGTTGTTGAGCAGACCAGTATCGGGGAGAGGTCCTATGACATCTACTCACGTCTTTTAAAAGACAGAATAATTTTTCTTGATGGCACCATAACAGACCTCTGCGCAGATTTGGTCATAGCCCAGCTCCTTTTCCTTGACGGGCAGGACACTGAAAAGGATATCAACCTATATATTAACTCACCCGGAGGACTTGTAACCGCGGGCCTTGCAGTTTACGATACAATGCAATACCTAAAAAGCAATATTCAGACTATCTGTGTTGGTCAAGCCGCCAGCATGGCCGCATTAATTCTTGCCGCGGGAACAGCAGGCAAACGCTTCGTTCTTCCCTCTTCAAGGGTTCTTATCCATCAACCCTGGGGCGGTGCTCAGGGTCAGGCGAGAGACATAGGCATACAATCCAAAGAAATAATACGCTTGAAAAAGCTGACGATAAACTACTTCGCAAAGCATACCGGCAAGGATCCCGACAGGGTTGCATCCGATATGGAAAGGGATTTTTACCTTTCTGCCGAGGATGCCGTAAACTACGGAGTAGCGGACGCAATACTGACGAGGGAGAAAGATGGCAAAACTTCGTAATGGACGAAACGATTCAGATCGTGCCTGTTCTTTTTGTGCAAAAAGCGCTGATATGGCAAGGAGGCTCATTGCAGGGCCCAAAGATGTTTATATTTGCGATGAATGTGTAGAAGTTTGCAGGAAGATTCTTCTTGAAGAAGACATGGATCTTTCAGCCCAGTTTACAGGTGATATTCCAACCCCTAAGGAAATTAAGGAATATCTTGATCTTTTCTGTATAGGACAGGAAGCGGCTAAAAAGGCCCTATCGGTGGCTGTATATAACCATTATAAACGCATCGCAAACCCTGTTAATAATCCTGACGATGTTGAAATTGAAAAATCAAATGTCCTTCTTATTGGCCCAACCGGAACAGGAAAAACCCTTCTTGCGAAAACCCTTGCAAAGAAGCTAAAAGTTCCCTTTGCCATAGTCGATGCAACCACCCTTACGGAAGCAGGCTATGTTGGTGAGGATGTGGAAAATATCCTCCTTAAACTCATTCAAAATGCAGGCGGGAATATTGCCGCTGCAGAGCGCGGCATAGTCTATATCGATGAAATTGATAAGATCGCAAGGAAAAGTGAAAACGTCTCGATAACCCGCGATGTTTCAGGTGAAGGAGTGCAGCAGGCCTTATTGAAAATCATCGAGGGGACTATTGCAGCAGTTCCCCCCCAGGGCGGGCGCAAGCATCCGAATCAGGAGATGATACGCATAAACACCACAGATATCCTTTTTATTTGCGGCGGTGCTTTTGTCGGGCTTGATAAGCATATTGAAAGAAGGGTTGTACAGCATCCGATGGGCTTTGGCACAGATACCGAAAGACGTACCGAAGGTAAAAACCTAAAAGAGCTTTTCGATGCACTCCACCCCGACGATCTAATCCACTTTGGGATGATCCCCGAATTTGTTGGAAGGCTTCCTATAACGGTGAGTCTTGAAGAGCTTAAAAGGGAAGACCTAAAGCGAATTATAACAGAACCGAGAAATGCAATTGTCAAGCAGTATACTGCCTCCCTTGCAATAGATGATGTTAAATTAGAGTTTACCGACGAGGCAATTGATGCAATTGCCGACACTGCCATAAAACAGAAAACAGGTGCAAGGGGGCTTAGGGCCATAGTTGAGAAACTTATGACCGATATAATGTTTGAGATTCCCTCAATAAAGGGGAGCAAACAGGTGCTGATTACCCATAATACAGTGGTGAAATCACAGCCTCCTGAAATACATCTTTTACAGAAGAGTGCATAAACTTTAGACATGAAACCCTTTATCGGATTTAAGTCCGCACAAGGAATTGAAGAATTCCCCTTACTTCCCCTGCGCGAATTGGTAATTTTCCCGCAAACCATGATGTCCATTTTTATTACCTATAAGTCGGGAATAACGGCAATCGAGGAGGCCCTAAAGAGGGACCAAAGATTATTTGCTGTCTGTCAGAAAAATAAGGAAGAGAAGGAGTCTGCGCTTAAGGAGGAGGAGACCTGGGATGCAGGAACTGTTGTACGCATAGTTCAAAATCTAAGACTCCCGGATAATACCTATAGGGTGGTACTCCAGGGCGAATATAGGGCCCTATTGAAATCAAGCAATAGGCCCTCCCTCCCGCTTGGGTTTAGCTCAAAAAAAGATACGACTCTTGCAAGGATCGAACCGATAAAGGCAGAAAAATCAGGTTTTGATAATAATGATTCATCATCATATGAAATTTCTGCCCTTATGCTTGCAGCTCAAAAGTCATTTTCCCAATATGCAGAGTTCTCCAAGAAGGTAAGCACCGAGGTAATATCTGCCGTTGAAAAAACTGAAAATGCAGAAAGGCTTGTAAACATAATCGCAAATGCCCTTGCAATAAAGGCAGATCGCAAAATTGATCTTGTTCGCATAGTGAATCCGGGTGAAAGACTTGAAAAACTCCTTGAAATCCTCGAAATGGAAAACGAGATTTTCGGAATCCAGAAAAATATTTCAGGTAAAGTAAAGAGCCGGATGGACAAGAATCAGAGGGAATACATACTAAATGAGCAGCTTAAGGAAATAAACAAGGAACTTGGTAAGGCCTCAACAGAAGATGAATTTGCAGAACTTGAGCGCAATATCGTAGAAAAAAACCCGGGAAAGGACATCCTCCTAAAGGCAAAGAAAGAAATAAATAAACTAAAGAAATTGCAGGCATTTTCACCTGAGGCAGGGGTACTTCGAGGTTATCTTGAGTGGATTGTTGACCTTCCCTGGAGTGAGTATACCGAGGATTCTTCGGATTTGGCCGAGGCAGAAAAGATACTTAACGAAGATCATTACGGGATGAGGAAGGCAAAGGAAAGAATAATTGAGTTTATAGCGGTCAGAACCCTATGCTCGCCGAGTAAACCGGCGAATAAACCGGCTGAAAAACTCGCGGAAGACCCCGCCGAAGTCACCTCCGAAGAGCCGCTAGCCGAAGTCACTCCCGAAGAACCGACCACCGAAATAACTTCCGAAGAGCCCGAAAAACCCAAGGAGCTTCCCCCCGGTGTCAAAGGCCCGATACTCTGCTTCATAGGCCCGCCGGGAACCGGCAAGACAAGTCTTGGCAAGTCTGTTGCAAGGGCCCTTTCGCGAAAATTTGTCCGAATTTCCCTTGGGGGTGTTCGTGACGAAGCCGAAATAAGGGGACACAGAAAAACCTATGTGGGTGCCCTTCCCGGGAAGATTATACAGTCAATGCGCAAGGCAGGTACGATGAATCCTGTCTTTCTCCTTGATGAAATAGATAAGCTCTCAAGGGACTTTCGCGGCGATCCCGCATCGGCCCTTCTTGAAGTGCTTGACCCTGAGCAGAACCATACCTTCACAGATCATTACCTCGAAGTCCCCTATGACATTTCCAAGGTATTGTTCATAACAACTGCAAATTCCCTGCATACCATACCTTATCCCCTCCTTGATCGCATGGAAATCATTGAAATCCCCGGATATGGAGAAAACGAGAAGCTTGCAATTGCCAAAAAGTTCCTTGTCCCAAAAGAACTTGCAGAAAATGGCCTTGCAGGTGCCAATATAGTTTTTAAAGACGAGGCAATTTCCGATATTATTCGCCATTATACGATGGAATCGGGGGTTAGGAGCCTTGAAAGGGAAATTGCAAGATGCATAAGGAGAATTGCAAAAGAGGCTATTACAAGCGGATACAGAAAAGAGACTGATAAACCAATCGAAAAATATAAAAGAATAATTACCAAGGGAAGCCTTGAAAAACTCCTCGGCAGGCGGAAATATAAAAACGACGTGGTCTTTAATGAAGCAAGAACCGGTGTCTCCTATGGCTTAGCATGGACAGAGACAGGGGGCAGCATACTCCCCGTTGAATCCATTTTATTCGACGGTAATGGGGATAATTTAATTACGGGTAATCTTGGAGATGTAATGAAAGAAAGTGCAAAGATTGCCCTTTCTTACCTAAGAAGCATACAGCATGATTATAATTTAAAAGTTAAGGATATGGCTAGAACTGATTTTCATATCCATGTACCTGAAGGAGCAATTCCAAAAGACGGCCCTTCAGCGGGAATAACCCTTGCATCATCCCTGCTTTCAAGCCTCTGCCGCCTTCCTCCAAAGCCCGGCTACGCAATGACAGGTGAATTAACCTTAACAGGGCGAATCCTCCCTGTTGGCGGCTTAAAGGAGAAGCTCTTAGCCGGAATCAGAAACGGGATGGGGAATGTACTCCTTCCGATTGACAATAAAGAAGACTTTGAGGAGCTGGATGCAGATATAAGAAAGGCTCTTAATGTTCATTTTGTTGAAAATGTTGAAGACGTTTTTAGTATATTATTTCCAAAAAGTATTAAACGCCCGGGCAAAAGTAAAAAAAAGAAGCCTACAGTTAAGAAATAGTTTCGCTTTTTTTTCCGTATAAATTTTCATAAACCTTAAAATATGAATCTCCTCCTTCTCCATGGCGAGCAAGAACCTTTAGCCTTTGGGGAAAGGCAGAGTTTTTAGATGAGTCCAACAAAGAACGGTATTTCTTCTCTTCATCGGGCTTTACGATTTCAGGATTTCCATCATTATTTATATATAAGAAACCAAAAAGCATTGAAGAAATAGAATGTTTTTTCATACCCGAGGGAATTTTAATATTAATTGCATCTTTTATTTCAAGACCAAGATGAAAGTTTCTATTCATAGAATCTATAAAGCAATTTATATCAATAGGACCCGGAGTATCTATCGAAGCAATTTCTTCGTAAGCCTTAATACCAATGCTTAACGGGGAAGCAAACTGTAATTTTGGCAGGGGATTAAAACCCTTAGTATACTTTATTGGAATCTCGGCTCTAATAAAGGCCATGGAGAATATTTCTACAAGTGCAAGATGAGGCAAGAAAATCGCCTTGTCAAGTTTAGAAAAGGAAAAAAGTACCTTAAAAGTGTCCGGATCGGCCTTGTTTTGTTCAACATTTTCTTCAATTTGCTTATCATCTATATTATCCTGTATTATATTTTTAACAATTTTTACCTTTTCCTTGCAAATCCCACACCAATTATTACAATTTTTCATACATGGTGAAGAAATTTCTCCGCTGAAAGATTTTCCAAGCTCAACTTCAAGAAATTCCGGGTTAATTCTTGAGTCTATACAAGACCATGGAAGGGCTGTGTTTCCCGGTTTTTCTCCAAGGACATCTCCGACCGTGTCTTTATGTTTAAGCAAAAGACTTTCCCAAATATCTCTCTTAAAATACTCTGTCCAGGGTTCAAGGGTACAGCCAAGATTGAAAGCCTCAAGAAAAATATCCCCGACCCTTTCACCTCCCCTGCTTAATAATCCTTCGATAACAGAGACAAGGGGGTCCTGTATACCTGCCTTATGTCCCCCGGCCTTAAGCCTAAGTCTAAGATAATTTAACTTTCTCCCTGCCTCTTCTATAGAAATTTGCCCTACCCTTTGAAAACCTGTATGGGGTTTTGGAACAAAGGTTCCAATATTAATATTAAAGCGCATTCCGCTCTGCTTCGAGATATGCTCAATGAATTTTGCTATTTCTTCTTCCTCTTTAACATCCTCCAATCCGGGGCATCCTTTTAGGGGAAGGCCAATCATAAAGTAAAACTTTGCCTGTTTAAAACCCCTCCTTTTAGCCTCCTTAAGTATTGTAATTATATCCTTATTTGAAACAGCCTTATTTATTGCCATTTGCCAAAAATCTAATGGGGTTTCAATTGCAAAGGTAAGCCCCCCCTTTCTGACCTTGGAAATTAATTCGATAAAATCGGGAGAAAATGAAGAAACCTTTAAAGAAGGAAGTTGAAAGGAAATATTCTCCTTTCTGTATTTACTATTTAGAGTCTTAATTAATGGCAGAAGATGATCATAATCAGAGGATGATAGGGAAGATAGGGTAATTTCCCTATAGCCCCCCTTCTTGATAAACGCTTCAGCCTCAGCCTCGGCAATCTTGGCATTCTTCTGGCGCATCGGCCTATACCAATAACCTGCATGACAGAAGCGGCAGCCGGTCGGGCAGCCCCTCATTATTTCAACAGGGCCGTGATTGTGAATGATTTTCATTCCCGGAATCGGATAAATTGCAGGGCCTGAATCGTCTTCGGGAAAGTCCGTCATTATTGCCCGAAGGGCAGATTTTTTGCCTTTAGTCCAAACAGATTCATGCTCACAAAGGCGTTTTAATAATGTTTTCCTCCCCGATTTTTTCATCCCCCTTAGCTCATTTATTAGAGAAAAAAACCCGTCTTCGGCCTCTCCTATCCAGAAGGCATCGATAAAGGAAGAGTAAGGCAGGGGGTTAGAAGTACACGGGCCCCCCATAATGATAATCGGGTCATTATCCCCCCTTTCACTGCATCGAAGGGGAATACCTGAAATATCAAGCATGGATAAAATGCAGGTAAAACCAAGTTCATAACCGAGAGTAAACATAAGTATATCGGCATTTTTTAAACTAAGGCCGGTATCAAGACCGTAAAGGGGAAGGCCCTTGCTCCTTAATAATTTTTCAAAATCCGGTGCTGCTGCAAAGACCCTATCGCAAATAATATCGTCAATACTGTTTAGCTTATTGTAGATAATCCTCATTGCCTGATTCGACATGCCAACTTCATATAGATCGGGAAATGCGATTATTGTTTTTAAGACATTTTCATTTTCCAAGAGCTTAGAGTTTGCAAGAATTCCAAACTCTCCCCCTGTATATCGTGCAGGTTTTTCAATATCTAAAAGTAAGGGCCCAAGACTTTTTAATATATCAATCTTAATGCTCATACTTTCTCGCATGAACACTTAAGACTAATCCTATCCCTGCCATCGAAGAGATAAGTGCAGAGCCGCCATAAGAAACAAAGAGAAGGGGTATTCCCGTTATTGGTAATACTCCCATTGTCATTCCAACATTGACCAAAAAATGGAAGAAATACATTGATACTATTCCTGCAACTATATAGGAGCCATAGTAATCATTGGTCATTTTAATGGTTCTTGTAAGCCTTAAGCAAATAATAAGAAAAAGAGAGAAAATTAATATGCCGCCGAGAAATCCCCATTCCTCAGAAAGAATAGAAAAAATAAAGTCCGTGCTTTGCTCAGGCAAGAAGCGATACTGACTCTGAGTCCCTTGCAGAAAACCCTTCCCTAATGCGCCGCCTGAACCTATTGCAGTTGCCGACTGTATAATATGCCAGCCTGCTCCCCTCGGATCAATGTTCGGATTCAAGAAAACAACAAGCCTCATTATCTGATAATCCCTTAAAAGTCTATGGGCTCCAAAAGAAAAAACGAGAGAAATAATAAACATGCTTGCTGTATAGGAAATCCAATAAAAATATTGTTTTTTATGACGCCAAAAACCAAAGGCGGAAATTCCTACAGCAATTAAAAGGATTAGACAGCAGAGCTGAACAAAGCGTGTATTTACAAATATCATAAGAGCAGGAATACTGTTTTGCATTATTATACTCTGCCATAATGGAAGAACAAGAAAGGTACATGTAAAAACAATGGTTAAAAGAAAGAAAACAATATATCTTGTAGAAACTCCTCCGATAAAAGTCATTCCAAGGAATATCGGTATGAATACCAATGCAGTTCCAAGATCAGGCTGAATAAAAACAAGGCCCATTGGAAATAAAACAATTACCCCTGAAATAAAAAAGCGTGTAAAACTGCTCCTGTTTCTGCGAGAAGATTCCAAATACCATGCAAGGAAAAGGATGGTTGTTATTTTTGCAAACTCTGAAGCCTGGATACTTACAACACCAATTCTAATCCAGCGGCTCCCATGAAACATTTGCCCCCAGATAAAAGTGAATAGCAGAAGGAGGATTGTTCCAAGATATAGATATATTGATAAGTCATATATCCTGCGATAATTGAACATTGCAATTACGATTGCAAGAATCAGCCCGGAAGAAGCCCATACTATCTGTTTTAAATATTCATTTGAATAGAGTATACCGTCACTGCTTATCCCTGAAGAGTAAATAAAAAGAATACCAATAATTATCAGGCAAATTGCACAAAATATTAAGAGATAATCAAGCTGCAGGAAGAAGCGGTTTTTCATTCACGCCGGCCTTCAATCGGTGCGATGTTTTGAAAGCCAAGTGCCCTTATAGCATCCTCATAGCTCATATTTCCGAATACCCCCTGATAAATAATTGCAGTTGCATATGGTGCCCACCACTCCCATTGGTTTGCGGCCTCAACGAGAACAGATACCACTATTCTTTCATCAGGGTCGTCGGTTTCATAGGGTCCGTATGTCACAAGCCATGAATGCCATCTGTCAAGGAAGCCTGCTTCTCCGGTACCGGTTTTACCTGCAATCTCAACCGTTCTAATATTTACAGGGTATCTTGCAGTGCCCTCGCTTATTACACCTCTCATATCCTCCCTTACAGTTGCAAATACAGCAGGGCTTACATTGCTTCGGTGAAGCACCGTGGGGTCAACTCTCATTTCAATTGCGCCGGTTCTTGAGTCCCTTACTTCTTTTAAGAGATGGGGTGTATAAATAACTCCGTCATTTACGACCATTGCAACCATGTTTGCCATTTGCAGGGGGGTAACTAATGTAAAGCCCTGGCCAATGGACATGTTCATTGTATCGCCGCCAACCCACCTCTCGTGAAGACGCCTTTCCTTCCACTGCGGTGTCGGGATAAGGCCGCTAATTTCACCCGGGAGATCAATATGTGTAACTTCTCCAAAGCCCATTGCAAAGCTATGGTTAATAATGTTTTCAGCTCCTAAATGCTCAGTACCTACAGTCCAATAGTAAATATTACATGACTGTGCAAGGGCGCCTCGCAGATTCAGCCTCCCATGGCCCGTGCGATTATGACAGCGCCAAACCCTGTCCCCGAAGGTAATTTCTCCCCTGCATTCAACTGTCTGCAAGGGGTTGAAACTATTTTCAGATAGAATTGCAGTGCTCATAAGTATTTTAAATGAAGAAGCAGGAGGATAACTTGCCTGAATTGCACGATTTAAAAGAGGCCTGTTCGGATTATTAATCAGGGCCTGGAATTCTGCACCTGTATCAAGCTGATTGAAAATATTCGGGTCATACCAGGGAGAAGATACCATTGCAAGCACCTCTCCTGTATTAGGCTTTAGAACAACAATTGCTCCGATTCGCCTGCCAAGGGCAGCCTCTGCAAGGGCCTGAATATTCCTGTCAATCGTAAGAACAATGTCATTCCCCGTTTCAGGGAAGATCCTGACATTATCTGCGCCGACATTCCTGCCGCGCACATCCACCGTTCTGGTTTCCCTTCCTTCCCTACCCCTTAATAGTTCATCATACTGTCTTTCAATTCCTGCCTTCCCGATTATATCGCCCTGCCTATATCCAAGATTAAAAAGAACTGTAAGCTCCTCCCTTGTTATACTCCCGACATAACCCACTATATGCGAAAGACTGCCAATATTCGGATAAACCCTCATGGGCTTTAATTCCCAGAATACACCCGGAAAGGAAGTCGATTGCTCTGCAAGAGCTGCAATCACAGGGAAGGGAACATTCACCGCAAGCTCAATGGGGTTAAACAGGTTATACATAGAGGGGGGCAGTCTTCTGTCAATCTGGTTACGCGTAAGGCCGAGAATCGGCGCAAGTCTATCCTTTAATTCTGACATTTCCTGACGCGGCACTTCTGCAGGAATAATACCCACTGCAAATGAGTCTGCATTATAAACAAGGGGCTGGGAGAAATTGCGATCGAAGATTTCACCTCTTTGGGCCTGTATTACAGAAGTATGTCTTGCAATATTTCTTGCCCTTGAATGATATATGTCTCCGCTCAAAATTTGCATACTGAAAAGTCTCGTCGTATATAATAGAAATACAAGAACAATAACTATTCTTATAGCAATAATACGTCCGCCTGAATGTTTTTCCTTGCTCATGGTACTATCCTGTATGCAATGGTTTGCATAATTTTAAAATAGCAAAAACAAAAGGTGCAAGTACTGTATTTAATCCCAGCTCCACCCAGAGTACCGGGCTTAAAAGGGTATAATGTGAAATTATATCCGGGAATGGCATGTTAAGCAAAAACAAAAGCAGGGCCTTAAAAATTGTTGCGCCCGCAGTAAGGGCCATTGGGAGCAGAATTGTATCAAGAAAAAAAGCGCCTTTTAAAAGACCGGTTAACCAGCCGATTATAGTCCGAATAAGTGCATTCATTCCAAGGGGAGCTGCAGAAAGGAAATCCAGCATTACCCCCGAAAAGAAGCCGCTTACCTGCCCCACCATTCCTCCGTTTACATAGGCAGTAAAAACCAAAATAATTAGAGTAAAATCGGGAACTGCGTTTATATAGAAAATCAGAGGGGAAAGAATGGTGGACTGAAGCAATGCTGCTGCCAGGATAAAAGCCAACCCCAAAAGGGTTTTCTTAATCATCTTGATCCTCTGCAGTTTTAATTACAAACATGTACTCAAGGCGGGAAAAATCAATTGACGTTTCAACTTCCACTTCCATGGAAAGCTCTTCTTCCTGATAATTAATCCTTACCACCCTTCCGATATTTAATCCCGAAGGAAAAACACCTCCGGTGCCGCTTGAAATTACAACATCCCCGATATTAATTTCATCCCTTGCCCTCTTGCTTATAAAACGCATAACAACAGGAACTTCGGGGATTCCGCGGCCTTCTACGATTCCCTCATAGCGTGATTCTGCAAGCCTTGCCGAAACAAAGGAACCTGAGTCGTATAGCGGCATCACAAGGCTTTCAAATGCACCTGTGCGAACAACCCTTCCCACAAGCCCCTGAACACCATTGTGATACGCAATGACAGGCATATTGACTTCTACACCTGCATTGCTTCCCCTATTTATAACAAAGGCAGAAAATAAATTGACAGGATCTCTGCCAATTAATCTTGCAGGTATATGCTGATAACGAAGATCCTCTGAAAAGCCTAAAAGCTCCCTTAAACGATTATTCTCCTGCCTAATTTCTGCGGCACTGCGTTCTAAAAGCTCATATCTTGCAATGCGATCTGTTAGCTCCAGGAATTCCCGCCGTAATGTTGCAAGCTCCTGAATTGACATGATTGTCCTTGATACTGCAGAAGATGCTTCATTTATCCCTGCCCTGAGCCCCGAGAACATCGAAAGACCGATGCCCTTAACGTCGAGCATAATATTCCTTGACGAAAAGAAAAGAGCAGAGAGTGAAATAAGCAAGAGGAGTAAGAACACATAAATTTCGTAAAAAGGCCCGGTTCTTTGTTTTTTAACTCTTCCGCTAATCATAGTCAGCCTATTCGTTCAGGTTATTATACATACTGCGCACATTCTCATAACCCCTTGCCCTTTCAAAATAAAGCCCTGCTCCGATTGCAACACAGTTAAGCGGATTCTCCGCAAGAATGACAGATACTCCTGTTTCCTTAGAAAATAGCTTTGGAAGGCCCTTAAGAAGGGAGCCGCCCCCCGTCATCACTATACCTCTTTCAACAATATCTGCTGCAAGCTCAGGGGGAGTTTTTCCCAAAAGGGTTTTTACTTCTTCAAGGATCTTATATACAGGAACCTTCAATGCTTCACGAATCTGATCCGAGTCAATATCCATTCGCTTCGGCAGACCGCTTGATGCATCAGTTCCCTTAATCTCTACCCTCTCAACTTCCTTCTCGGGGAATGCATTCCCAATTTCTATTTTTAGGCGTTCTGCAACACCGCCCCCGATAATAAGATTTAATTCACTTCGAATATATTTGATGATAGCCTCATCAAAATCATCCCCTGCAGTTCTTATTGCATTTGTAACAACCATATCACCTAAGCTGATAACAGAAATTTCCGCAGTTCCTCCGCCAATGTCACAGATCATGTGACCTGCAGGCTCATTTATCGGAATCTCGGCTCCGATAGCAGCAGCAAGGCTTTCGTTAATAACAACAACCTCCCTCGCTCCTGCCTTATATGCACACTCCTCAACTGCCCTTCTCTCCACCTCTGTTATACTTGAAGGAATCCCAATTACCATGCGGGGCTTTACAAAGCGATAACGCGGCAGCGCTCTTGAGATAAAGTAACGAATCATTTTTTCTGTAGACTCAAGGTCTGCAATGACCCCGCCGCGCATCGGCCTTATTGCGTGAATAGAGCCGGGTGTTCTAAAGAGCATGCGCTTCGCATCGGCTCCCACTGCCATTACCTTATTAGTCCCTTTTTCTACTGCAACTACAGAGGGTTCATTTATGAGTATACCCTTTCCTGCAACATAAATTAGGGTATTACAGGTTCCCAAATCAATACCTATAGTCGATGAACCTCTTCCAAACATAATTCCTCCCGGATTAAAACATTTTAATTTAACCGGCGGCGTGCCGGTCCATGTGCAGGGTCAATTCTGATAGCCCTGCGCCATTCAGCTCTTGCACGGGTAAGGTCCCCCTGCAATGCATAGAGTTCTCCAAGCTGATAATGCGCTTCGGCATTTTCACCATTGTTTTCTATAAGAACCAAATACTCTATTTCGGCCTCTTCAAGGTGGCCGGTTCTTGTAAGAATATTGGCCAGATTAAGACGTGCGGTATTTATAGTATTTGAATCTCTTGATATTTCTAAGCTCCTATTTAAATATGCTCTTGCAAGATCGTATTCCTCAAGTGCAGTATAGGAGTGGGCGATGGAAAGAAGCAGAAGATCAGAGGGGTTTCCGAGAGCTTGAGAGAATGCAATTACACTGCTTCTATAATCCCCAAGTGCTGCATGAGAGAGGCCAAGATATTCGGGGATATCTGCTGCCATAAAACCTGTAGACCTTGCCCTTTCAAGATAGTTAACTGCAAGGTCTGCGTAATCAGGGCCCTTATAAAAGTAGGCCTTACCAAGGACGTAATAAAGGCTCCCGTCTTGGGCACTTCCGGATGAAAGAAGAGCCTTTCTAAGAGACCAAATGGCATTATTTATATAGGTCAGGGTATCAAAGGTATTAATTTGAGCAATTCCAAGTTGATATGATGAAAAACCGTGTATGGTTAAAAGAAAGGCATCCAGGGGTCTTGCTTTGAGCATCTCTTCGCTTAGAAGGAAACTCTCCTCAAATGACCCGCCTTCAAAATACGTCCTTAATTGTCTCCGGTCATTGCCGCTATGATCCCTAATTCTTAAATATAAGGTAGGCAAAAGTGCAAGAAATGCTATCAATAGGGCCCCTAAAAGGATGCCTGTAAGTACACTTTTTTGCCTGTTTCCGGGTTTGCGCCCGGAAGAACGCCTGAGAATCATGATGCAGTATAATAATTTTTAATAATAAAGTCAATAAACGATGAACCATAAGCCGGGTTCAGTCACCAACCGCAAGCGGTTGGTGTTGGAGTTTGCATAGCTATCCCCAAAGGGATAGCACAAACTCCGGCGTAGGCTTATCCTACACTGCTGCCATCTGTCTCGGGACGGCCTTACAGCCGGCCTCGATGCAGTCCACCCGCGTTTAACCGACGAGCCGCCGGCACGCTGCTTGACTTTGCTCCTGATGAGGTTTACATCGCCGACTCCGTCACCGGAGCCGCGGTGGGCTCTTACCCCACCATTTCACCCTTACCGTACCGGTATCCGGCAAGCCGGACATCGATCTTGGCGGTATACTTTCTGTTGCACTCTCTGTCACCCGCCGCTTATGCAACAGGTGCCCGGGCGTTACCCGGCATCATGCTCTGCGGAGCCCGGACTTTCCTCCACCTGAATCGCCGATATTATCGGAAAATCCGGATGGCGGCAGCCTGGATCATCGTATTACTCTTCGTAATCTATATTGACCTTTTCTTCTGCTTCGTCATCTTCTTCTTCATAGAAATCATCATCATCCGCATCATCAAGATCGGATAGACTGCCTGAATCCTCTTCGAAAAAGAAGTCCTCATCACCCTGCTCTGCTTCCTCATAATAAAGAATCCTTGAGCAATAGGGGCAAAAAACAATCTCTTCCCCCTGGCGAACCACATTCACAAACTGGGCAGGCAGAATCATATGACAGCCCATGCATACCCCGCCCTTTATAGCCACGATGCCAAGGCCCATCTTATTCCGAATTATGCGCTCAAACTTAAAAAGCACGTCAGGATCATCAAGCTCGGTGGCAAGACTGCTCTCCTGCTTTGCAAGGTCCTTCATCTGATTCTCTATATCCGAAATATTTGCTTCGATATCCCTTCTCTTTCGCTCTAAATCGGCTTCCTGCTGCTCAATAAGGCCCTGGCTCTGCTTCATTTCTTCGTCAAGGTCCGAAATAATTCTGACCTCTCTCTGGAGTTTATTCCTAAACTCCTGCTCCTTTCCCGCCGCTTCCTCAATTTCCTTATCAAGGGCCTCATACTCCCTCTGGGTATTTATGGATTCCATGTTCTTTTCGGCTTTTTCCCTTCTGGTTTCTGCCTCAAAAAGGGAATTACGGTATTCGGCCTCCGAAGCTCTTGCCTTTTCGAACTCAAGATTCTTCTCTACGAATATCTTTTTCATCCTTGAAAGAAGTTCTTCCTGAGTACTAAGCTCCTTGGGTATCTCCTGTCTTTCCTGCTCAAGATCTATTCTTTTAGTAAGGACATCCTGTAATGTTTTCAATGTTTCAAGTACGCTTTCCATTAATTTCTCCCGGCTTCGCGTGGATATAGTATATTAAAAAAAGCTATTGATCAAGATAATCCTTAAGACGGCGGCTCCTCTTTGGATGCCTTAAGCGTCTCAGGGCCTTTGCCTCAATCTGCCTGATTCTTTCTCTTGTAACATTGAAATAAAGACCCACCTCTTCAAGCGTAAGAGAATAGCCGTCATCAAGGCCGAAACGCATCTTTAGGACGTCCTGCTCCCTCGGGGGCAGAGTTTTTAGGATGCCAATAATTTCTTCCTGGAGCATTTTAAACTGGGTCTGGTTCGACGGGTTTTCCACATCCTTATCTTCGATAAAGTCTCCAAGAAGGGAATCCTCTTCCTCCCCTATCGGGGTTTCAAGGCTGATAGGCTCCCTTGCGACATTTTTTACAGACTTTACTCTCTGACTTGTCCAGCCAAGGCGCTCGGCAATTTCTTCATCAGTCGGCTCCCGCCCGAGGACCTGCATCAACTGCCTCGATTCCCGAACCACCTTATTTATCTGCTCTATCATGTGAACAGGCACACGAATGGTACGCGCCTGATCGGAAATGGACCTTGTAATCGCCTGCCGTATCCACCAGGTTGCATAGGTTGAAAACTTAAAACCCTTCTGGTATTCAAACTTTTCTACGGCCTTTATTAAACCGATATTCCCCTCCTGAACAAGGTCAAAGAAATGAAGCCCTCTATTCGTATACTTCTTTGCAATTGAAACAACGAGGCGCAGGTTTGCATTTATAAGCCTATCCTTTGCGTTTCTCATCATGACGCGGCCGCGGTTTATTTCCTTTGCCATTAGATTAATACTGTCTATCGACTCTTCAAACTCTGCTTCCATCTGACGCAGCTTCTTCTCGTTTACCTGTATCTGCCTTATCTTGTCTTTAATTTCATCGGATGTAAGGCCAAGAGAATCCTCGAGCTTCTCCCTCTCTTCTTTTACGGTAAGCGCTCTTCCAAGTGATCTAAGCTCCTTTAAAGAGTTTACATGAAGATGCCTTTCAATTCTTTCCTGATCCCTTTTATACTTCTTTATTCTTCTTGAAGCCTGAATGAACTTCTCCGAAAATACTGCAATTTCATCCGGATGTATTTCAGCACCTTCAATAACCTTCATAATTCGTGCCCTAATATTATTAAGTTCAGTATCCTCAAAAATATTAACACCCTTGCCGATTAACTTGCGTTTACAGTCAATATAGTGCTTTAAGTCGGCTAAGGTTAATCTTAGGGTATCCTTATAAAACTGATTTAAACGGCGGCGCTCTGTCATGTGCTCTGTAATTTCTTTCTTTGTTAAATTAAGCTCCCTCGGATCTCTTTTTGAAAATGTTTTTTGAGCAATATGATAAAACTCAGGAATTATCATCCCCGACTTCTTTATAACACCTTTAATGATATTTTCCCCGTTTTCCATCTGCTTTGAAAGATGAATTTCCTGCTCTGCTGTAAGCAGGTTCTCCCTCCCGATTTCCCTTAGGTAAAGTCTAATCGGATCATCAACAGAGGATTCCTTTTCATCATAAGAGAGGCGTTTCTTTTCATTTTCAGGTTTCTTATTGTCGGGCCTTGTCTCTTCTTCATCGGAGATGTCTTCTTCCACCACCTGTATATTATTTTCAACAAGAAGTGCAAGCACCTGCTCGATTTTATCGGTGTTTGCAATATGCTCAGGCAGATAATCTGCAAGCTCTTCAAAGAAGAGAACCTTCTTTTCCTTTGCATATTCAATAAGCTTAATAACGGCAGGATCAATTGCCTCGTTATTATCAATTTCATTCTGATCTTCGTTTTGCTGCTTTACTATAGGAATTGGTTTTCTTTTTGACCTTTTTAGATTCATCGTACGATTTTCCATTGTCCCGGTTTCAGCCATCTTTATCTTCCTTTAGTCAGTTGTTGTATTTCTCTGTCAATCTGCATTTTCTCTGTAAGTAATTCGCGTACCATATCGTTATCCGTATCTGCCGAGCGAAGTTCAACGAGTATCTCTTCCCTGCGCTGCTCAAGACCCTTCTCCCTTATCTTCTTTAGACCAAGGGCTGCAAGACGGGAAGCATTAACAGTGAACTCCCCTGTCAGAGATTTCCGGATAATGAAATCCCCAAGGGCAGCATTGCCAAGCCTCTCAAGGAAATCGTCCATTCCCTTGAGCCCGTATCTTATGCATTCTTCAAGTGCAATAAATATTTCCTTTGCATTTATGTCGTCAATCCCGCTTATTTCAAGTAAGGGGCGATATTTAAGGAATAATTTATCCTCACCCGGTGCAACAAAGTCAAGAGCCAATACTATGAAAAGAGTTAGCTCATCACTAAGAGTAATTTTTACATTAGCCTTAGCTTCTTCTCTTTTACCTTGAATACCTGTAATCTTCTTCTGCAAATAGCGTTCATAATCTTTTACAGCATTTGCGGGTAATAACCCGAGGCCGTCAGCTGCGGCTTCCATGCATGCTGTCCTTGCAACATCCGATTCAAGTATCTCAATATAGGGGAAAAGGCTTTCAAGAGCCCTTACCTTAGCCTCTGCCCTACCCTCAGCATTCTTCCCTTCCATTTTAATTGCAAAGTTCTTTGCCCTGTTTAAGAGGTAATCAAAGTCATTTACATGGTTCATTGCAATTTTCTGTAATTCACCCGGGCCCTTCTCTTTTAGAATGCCTGCAGGATCATCAGTCTCATCGGTAACTACAATGGAACAGGCAATGCCTTCCCTCCTGCATGTTAAAATACCCTTATTCTGTGCTTCCCTGCCTGCTTCATCACTGTCAAAAAAGAAAATAACCCTTTCGGCCCAGCGCTTAAGAAGTCTAGCCTGCTCATTTGTAAAGGCCGTCCCTAAAGGTGCAACTGCATTCACAACCCCTGCCTGATGGAGGGCTATTACATCAAGATATCCTTCGGCAATATAGACAGTCTTGGTGCGCCTTATTTCGCTTAGGGCAAGGTCTATTGCGAAAAGAGTTTCTCCTTTTTTATAGATTCCAAGCTCGGGCGAATTGATATACTTCGGAGGGTCCCAACCCTCACGGCTTTCACCCGGAATAATCCGTCCGCCAAAGGCGACAACCCTCCCCTGTCTGTCATTTATTGGGAACATCAACCTGTTTGAAAAAAGAGAGGTTTCAGGGTTACGTGAAGAAAAAAGCCCCGATGCGGAAAGGAATTCCCTCGAATAACCCTTATTAATGAGAAATTTATGAAGCCAAAAGCGATCAACAGGGGCGAAACCCAGGCCAAAACGTTCGATCATTTCGATCTTAATGCCTCTGGATATAATATAATGCTTTCCTTCCTCAGAGTCATCCATTTTTTGTAAAAAATGATGAAATGTTTTTGCCAAACGACGATATAGCTCAAAAAGCTCATCCTTCTCCTTTTTCTTATCCTCATCTCCTTTGGAACCCCGATCCATGGAATCTTCATAGACAAGCTGAATTGAAAACCTCTTTGCCAATAGCTCAATGGCTTCGGGGTATGTTATTTTGTCCATTTCCATTACGAAGTTGACAATTGTACCCCCCTTATGACAGCCAAAGCAATAATAGGTTTTCAGCTCAGGGTTCACTGTAAAAGAAGCCGTTTTCTCGCTGTGAAAGGGACATTTTGCCCAAAAACGTCCACCCTTCTTGCTTATCTGCACATAATCGGATGCCACAGCGAGTGCATCCATGCGATCACTTAACTCCTGAATGGAGCTTTGGGAAATATAGGGCACTTCTATATCCCTTTTGTATAAAGAGTTCCCGCTCTTATATGCTCATCGTAGGTACGGGAAAAGTAATGCCTCCCTGCGTTTTGATCTATCAATCTAAAATAGAGATAGTCCGAAAGGGCCGGGTTAAAAACGGCCCTTAGAGAAATAAGAGACGGAGCGGAAATGGGCCCCGGGGGAAGACCCGGCCTTAGATAGGTATTATACGGGTCTTGGATTTCAAGGTCCCTGAAAAGGATCACATTCGGGTGGGGCCTTCCCAGAACCTCGGTAATAACATATTCAACAGTCGCGCAGGACTGGAGTGCCATTCCTATCCTAAGACGATTATCGAAAACCCCTGCCATAATGGCAGCTTCCTCGGGAACCCTATACTCCCTTTCCACAATCGAAGCAAGAATCACCCTATTGTTCAGCTCCGCCGGAGACAGGTGAACTTCCCCAATTAATTCATAAAGCCGCAGGAAAAAAGTTTCTGCCATTGCAGAAACAACCATGTGTGCAGGAAATGCAAGGGGGAAAAGGTAGGTATCCGGGAAAAGATATCCTTCCATTGTACTTCCCGGAATATTGAACCTTTCGAGTATTTCGGGGGATGAGGAAGCAATAAGAAAGTCCTCCTCGCTGCAGATACCTGCCTGCTCAAGGAGCCTCCCCGTCCTCCTCAAGGTAGAGCCCTCGGGTATTGTCACCCTGACATGGAGCTGATGCCCCTCAACGAGAATAGAACGAATATCACTCTGACTCATTGGAAGCTCAATCCTATAAGTACCCGCCTTAATATGCTCGCTGCTTAACCTCGAAAGAATATTCCAATAAAGGCTGTTCCTGATAACCCCTGCATTTTCAAGCCTTCTTCCTACGGAAGAAGCAGTCTCACCTCCCCTTACTTCAAGTATGAGAAAAATATCTTCATGCCCTTCCAAGCGCATGCCCTCTTCTTGGAAGGCAAGATCGACAAAGGCAAGATCGGCAGGCAGAGAATTCAGATTGATAGCCGCCGCAGAAATAGAGGCAAACGCCAATAACCCCAAAACAACAAAAACACAAAAAATCTTTAGAAACAAGCGAATAGCCTTAGGCATTAAATTCTCCCTTTATAGGGTAATTTCCATTCCTTCCATTGCTAAACTGATATTTATCCCCTTAATATTCATCCTTTCGGTATACATATTTGCAGCGCTAAGAATCTCAAAGAGCTTTTCATCGTTATAGGCAGGGTCATGGTGGAAGAGGACCACATGCTTAATATTCCAATTTGCCGCAAAATCCACTGCAATATTAAAGGAATTATGCCCCCAATTATACTTTTCAATGGCCTCGCCAAGGGTATATTGGGAGTCGACAACAAGCAGATCGACTTTCGAAAAGAACTTGGTATTTTCTTCGTTTTTCATAAAATCATTTGCAGAAAGCTCAGTATCTGTTGCATAGATAAAACTCTTCTTTCCCTGCTCGACCTTAAACGAATATGAGTCCCCCGGATGATTCATCTTTTTATAGAAAACCTTGGCCCCATGAAGTTCTACAGGGGCATTCATTATATGATATTCCTTTTTTGAAGCCATTGTTCCGATTCCAATCGGAAAATACGGGTTCTTCATCTGACCCTGAAGATTTTTTTCAAGGTCTTTAAAGGGTGAGTAAATTTCCAGCTTTACATTCGGATTATATGCAGGGATGAAGAAGGGGAAGCCCATCAGATGGTCCCAATGGAAATGGGAAAAGAAAATATGATAGGCCGAAGGTTTGACCTTCTGCTTTGTGCATGCAATTCCCAGTTCCCTTATCCCTGAACCCGAGTCAAAAACAAGGACATCTTTGGTGTTTTTTAAATGAACAGAAACACAGGAAGAGTTACCTCCGGCAGTCCCGTAAACCCTTGGAGGCAGGGATGCAAGAAAACGCTCCTTACTCTCGGGGCTTTCCAGATCGGAAGGCTTTAGTCTTGAGAGAATTTCTTTAAATTTGTCTTGAATATCGGATGGAAGAAGCGGGGCAGGCAATGATCCACGGACTCCCCAGAACTTGACACGCATCAGGGGTCACTCCCGGTTATTATAGGTTTTTCTTGGCTTAAAAGCAGCCAATTTCTTATCGTTTCTTCTGAATGAAGGCTTCCTTTATTGACGCCGGGGCAGCTTTTTGAAGTCATTTCCCAGTCCACCCTGCTGCTCAGCACCGAATCCCAGAAAGGAAAGGCCCTGCACTGTAAAGGTCTTGCATCATATACCGTACAACCACCCTCTTCCCAAAAAATGCAATCATAATTTTTCTTTTCCTTTAAGGATAATCTGCTCAAACCCTTATATGACGGTATCCAGCGACAGTAGATACGCAAAAACTCGTCGTTATCGAGGTTTAAATCCGCTTTTAAGCGCTCGGTATCTTCCACCGAGAGAAAAACATACCCTGCCTCAAAACGACAGCAGGTTGAGCATCGCATGCAGGAGAATCTTAGTCCACCGGCATAAAACGGGTTATTTAAAGACAGCTCCGGCATTATGTAGTAATAATAAGCGAAATCGGGATAAAAAATCAAGCTCTATGGTGCAAGTCTTTTTATAGAAAATAGGAGAATTTGGGGCCGTGATCATACGGCCCCAAACTTCTTTTTATTAAAAATTAGTCTATCATTGCCTCGCCGGTGTCAACGGCATTATAGACTTCCATATCGGTTTCACCCGTTATCTTTGATGTAACTACACCGGTTAATAGACCGTCGGAAACATTGACCAAGGTGCGGCCCATGTCTATGAACGGTTCGATAGATATTAAAAGACCGGCTAGGGCGACAGGCAGGTTCATTGCCGAAAGCACAACCAGAGCTGCCATTGTGGCACCGCCGCCTACGCCTGCAATACCGAAGGAGCTTATGGCTGTAACAATAATCAGCGGGATAAGAAAACCCGGGGTAAGCGGGTTAATACCAACTGTAGGAGCAATCATAACAGCAAGCATGGCAGGGTACATACCTGCGCAGCCGTTCTGTCCGATGGATGTTGCGAAAGAGGCAGACATACCGGCAATACCCTGTGGAACACCCAACTTCTTAACCAATGTGCTTACCGTAAGCGGTAAAGTGGCTGCCGAAGAACGTGAAGTAAAGGCAAACATCAGTGCTGTCATGGATTTTTTTACGAACACAAAGGGGTTAAACTTAAATACAGCCAGTATGATAAGGTGCATTATAAATATTATCGCAAGGGCAATGTAGTTAGCGAGAACGAAGGTGCCAAGCTCAACAATTTGCGCAAAGCGCTGGGTTGCCAAAAAGCGGGTCATTAACGCTAGAATACCGTAAGGTGTAATCATTATTACATAGGAGACGATCTTCATTACCAGCACCTGGGCTGAATTCAGGAAGTCGGTCATGGTATCCGCTTCCTTTGGTGCTTTTTTCCGTATTGCCAGAATAGCTACACCTAAGAGCATAGAGAAGATAACCACTCCCAGAGTTGAGTTTGGCGCTTGGCCTGTGAAGGCGTGGAATACGTTTGTGGGTATAATCGTAATGATCTGCTGGGCAATAGTACCTGCATTCGTGGTCCTCACAGTCGTTTCAAAATAGGTCATCCTGGTTTCTTCAGCTGCGCTTATGGCGATTTGGCTTGAGTCAAGGCCAAAAGAGAAGGTTACGAAAACACTGATAAGAGCTGAGGCAGCAGTAGTAAGGATTAAGATTGCAATAATAAGGCCGCCATATCTGCCGAGGATTTTACCGTCTTTGAGGTTAGCAATGGCAGTGGTGATTGACACGAAGACCAGCGGGATAACCACCATTTGGAGTAAGCGAGTATACCCTGTGCCTACGATATTATACCAACTTATAGTGTCTGTTGTGACAGGAGTACCGGGGCCATAAATAATCTGCATGATCGTACCCCAAGCAATACCCAGGACAAGGGCGGTCAGCACTCTTCGTATGAAAGCTACATGCCGTCTTTGCTGAATAAACAATAAACCCATTAGTAATAGCATCACGATAACATTAATTGCTACTTGCATAGTTTAATTACCACCTTGTAATTTAGTCTGAATAAAGGTTTTAAGCCTTTTGGATAATGGAAACCAATTCCGGAATAGAGCGTGAACTCCCCTCTGAAATTACTTTTCCGTCCACAATAAGGGCAGGAAATAAGGTAACACCAAATTTGGAAGCATCTTTTGCATCCAAGCGTTTTACAGTTTCACCTGTCCCCATTTGTGTTATTGCCGATTTTACGTTTTGAAAAAGTGAAGCAGTTTCCTTGTCAGAAAATCCAATTACTGATATGCCATTGTTCTCGCCGCTACCAGCGACGGGAGTTGGCCCTCAAGTAGAGCATTCTTGGTTGGGATCACCCTTTTTACCAAGCAAAAAATCAAGTATTCCCATAACGATTCCTCCTATGCGTAATTTTGAGGCTGTTTCTCAGCTCACTTGCCATTATATAACCTCCCTATTTATAAATTATACCATATTAATGTATTTTCGTAAACATAAAGGTACTATTTTTCAGTGATAAAACAGGAAATTCCCCCGGTTGCAGGGCCAAATCTCCAAAATGATCAATATATTTAATTTGTTTTTCCCTAAAACAGCCACGTTTTGTTAAAATGTGCTATTTCATAACGCTTATATTAAGTGCCTGAGCGAGGTTGACTTTTCTTCATGTTTGTATTATACTGTGTAATACGGGGGCTTCATGAGCAATCAAATAACCACAGTCAGACTTCCTATCGAAACTGAGAAAAAACTTCTAGCCCTTTCCAAACATAAGGGAAAAACCAAGTCTGATATTATTAAGGATTCATTGGATATGTATTACGAGAGAGTAGAAAATGAGTTGGATTCTTATACTCTAGGCTTAGCGTATTTTGGCAAACATAGTTTGGGTGATGCCAATCTTTCAACAACATACAAAGACCGTATTAAAGAGAATATCAGTGCTAAACAGAATTCTTATTGATTCAGGTCCGCTAATTGCTCTCTTTCATTCAGGGGATAATCATCACAGAAATGTCAGAGACTTTCTGGGAAAACACCGGTATCGTTTTATTAGCACCCTTGCGGTAATTACCGAAGTTACTCACTTTTTAAGTGCAAGCCTACCGGCACAAATGGATTTTTTTGAATGGGTGATAAATGATGGTGTTATACTCATTGACATCAACCTGAAAGATATGCCTCGGATCATGGAGCTTGCGAAAAAATATGCAGATCTCCCAATGGATTTTGCCGATGCAACACTTGTTATAGCTGCAGAAAAAACCGGCATAAAAGAGATAATTAGCCTGGACAAAGACTTTGATGTTTATAGACTTCCCGGCCGTGAAAAAATACGAAATGTTTACATAAGCGGTTAATAGAGTCAAGTAATTAGGTAGAATGCCTTATTTTTAAGAGAAAATTGGAGAAATAGCCGTCCACTTGCGGAAAAAACCGATTGTAAATTATACTTATGAAAAAGTAATCAAAGAAAAAGTAGGCTTAGATGTTCTCTTAAAAGGAGGGTGGAATTTATCGGAAGTAGAGGCTGAATTTGGACATTCTTGGCTTAATAAATAATATTGATATATGGTATACTTATTACAAGGAGCAAAACCATGTTAGTAATAACGGGTATCTTTGAAGATGGGCGCTTTATCCCCGATGAACCTGTTAAAATTCCGGAAAAAAAGAAGGTGGTAGTTACCATCGAAGAACAGGCGACTGAGAAGGAAAAGAATACAGCCATTAGGAATAAAGCTTTCATTTCTTTCATGCAGTACAAGGGAATTCTACCCGAAAACTTTGATTATAAAAAAGAATTGTCAGACTACCGAGAAGAACGGCATGGTCATATTACTTGACACAAATGTAATTTTAGATCATCTGATTTCCCGTAAGCCATTCAATGACACAGCAGAAAGCATACTACGTCTTTGTTATGAAGAAAAATGTAAAGGGTATATTGCAGTACATACTATAACAAATATTTTCTACATTCTCCGAAAACATTTTTCTACGGAAGCCAGAAAAAAATTATTGATCGAATTATGTGAATTTATTGATGTTGTTGGCATCCAAAGAAAGCAAATTATAGATGCACTTGAAAATAAAGATTTTGATGATATAGAAGACCGCTTGCAGGTTGAATGTGCCATGGAAGTTAATGCCAATTATATAATAACTCGCGACATATTAGATTTCTCTGCTTCTCCTATTCCAACCATACAACCGGAAGATTTTTTAACTTTGATTTCCAACTAGGTAGAACGCCTTATTTTTAGGGTAATGGGGGGAAATTACCCCCCGCATTGCCCCCACCCCCAAAAACAGGCTATAATCCCCCTAAAACCATAAAGGGTATTATGTCAGAAGATTTAAACAAAAAAGAAATTGACAAGTTATTTAGCCAGGCTAAAGGTTATCACCTTGAAGAACAGTATGGTCAAGCTTTTAGTCTATTCACCGAGCTTGCAGAGCTGGGCTCTGACAATGCCCAAAACCACCTGGGCTTTTATTACCAGCGTGGCTTGGGTACACCCCAGGACTATGAAAAAGCCCTCTATTGGTATAAAAAGGCGGCAGATCAAGGCAGTCCTTATGCGCAAAACAATCTCGGTCTTCTCTATGAAAGAGGACCAGATACGCTTCAGGACTATGGAGAGGCCATTCACTGGTTTACAAAATCCGCTATCCAGGAACACCGTGAAGCACAGGTCAACTTAGGTTTAATGTATGATTCAGGACATGGCGTAAAGCAGGACTATGAGCTGGCTGCTCATTGGTTTTGTCAAGCAGCGGCACAAGGTCATGGCGGAGCTAGTTTTTTTCTAGGCGATTATTTTGAAACTGGTTGTGGCGTAGTTCAGGACGATGGGTTGGCTATATACTGGTATACAAAAGCACTAAAACAAGGCACAGAAGAAGCAGAGGAAGCCCTGCACCGTTTACACGCTCAAAAACAAAACTTGCTCCCGTCCATTGACATACAGTTCGACATAAAAGAACAGCCCCTTTCAAAACCTGTAAAAACCAGATTGTCATTTTCTACTTTGATTGATAAAAACATTGAAAAAGCCAGTATTGCAAAGGAAGTTCGCCGCCTTGAAACCGAATACCCCGCCACACCTGCCCAGATACGGCTTTTATCCCTGGGTGCACTGTCATTTTATGATAACTGGGAAACTTGCCGGACATTCAAAATACATCAAGACATACGGAGAATTATTCCCATGCTGTCTTCACAGTGGGGTATTCAATGCAGAGATGAAGCTATGTCTACTCTGGTCAAGTTATCATCATGTGAAACACATACCCCTTTTGCAGATGATATATACAATGCTTTTGTATTGAAAGGCAAACTTGATAAATTGCTCCCCACTGATTTATTTCACATAACAGGTATAAATCAATCAATAATATACACTATTGATTTTATATTCCCGCCCAATCAATTACTTCTCTTGACAAATGAAGAAGCACAGGCTCATTTCTGGGGATTAGTCATTTCACACCTTTGCGAAAGGATTAACGAAAGGCTTACAAGTTTTATAACCGCAAAAAACATTTTAATTAAACTGGGATATACCGAAGCCGAACTGTCAAAGGTAGAATCAACCGTTGCCTGGGATTTAGGGCGGACAGCAATAGTAGCCCGTTACTGTACACATTCCGGCTATATTACAGAAAATGAAGCATGGGAGTTTATGGAAATTGCCGCCAGCCATGCGGAAAAAATATACACCGATTGGCGCAATTATTTTGCAGCCTATATTTTTGGTCGTGCATTGGGTTATGGCAGCGACTGTACAGACGTTTATTCTACAATACGTTTTTTAGTAACCAACAAAAAAAGTCCATTTAAGGAAGTATCGTTTAAATAAACATCATATCATATAATTGAGGACAAGATGAGCAATGACAATTTAACCAAAGACCGAGCAGCTATAATCGCCGCTGTAGAAAAAAGTTTTAAGGCAGATGGCTATGAGGTAACTATAACTCCTATGGGCGATGGCGCCTCTGTTACTTGCACTATCGGGTCGCCATACACTGTGCTCTTTGCCGGCTGCGGTTCTTCCGAATGGCTAAATGCCTGTATAGAAGCTTATTCTACCATCGCCGCTTCGTTAGATTTTGTACTAAAA